>Ga0247841_10000691_pt1 | contig 85076 bp, 70 predicted proteins | sample LaCruzMarch2015__2_FD_192410 | JGI IMG/M metagenome (GOLD analysis project Ga0247841, IMG submission 192410) | Freshwater microbial communities from meromictic Lake La Cruz, Castile-La Mancha, Spain - LaCruzMarch2015_18m | ecosystem: Environmental > Aquatic > Freshwater > Lake | place: Spain... | reverse complement strand
TATCTTACAAACGATCAATCAACCGAAAACGGTTGATATCGTTTAGATTTAGAAAAAAAACAGAAAAACAACCCTGAAATTGTTAACAACCCTTGAATTTACGAAACAGGGGGTAAATAAGTACAATACTGATTATATGAAAACAAGCTTCAGAACATTATTTTTATTCGCGGCCATTGCGGCCCTTCTGTTTGCCGGATGTCAAAAGGACGGACCACAGGGCCCCCCGGGACTCGACGGAAAAAATGCCACGGTCTATTATTCCGAATGGTTCTCCCCCACAGCATGGTCGGGTAGTTCGGGTGATTGGTATTTCGAAGCCAGTGCCCCTGATCTGACCCAGGACATTGTTGAGAACGGCGTCGTGCTCGCCTATGTGTGGCTGGCCGGTGATGTTTATGAAGGAACTACAGTACGCCCATTGCCAGCCTATGCTGTAGGTGCAAACTGGAGCTTCCTGATCAGCCAGTATGGAATCATTGAATTCACCTCCGACATGTTTGGGCCGCCGTTAGCTGCCGGCAATAAGTTCAGGTTTATCGCCATCCCCGGTACCATCCATGCCTTAAAATCAGGCACACCCGGTTACAGGAGCGAACAGGAGCTGAAGCGCATGTCGTACAAAGAGATCTGCAGGCTGTACAACATTCCAGAATAGGAAAAGCCCTCATTCAACTGACACATCTGTTCCACTTCTCAAGATCAACACCCGGAAAGATTTCTCGCCATCATGATCCCGGTCATATCCTGCTTCTGAAAACAAACATGCTGGATGGTCTCCAGCGATGATTTGATTTCCACGATTTTATACCCAACATTGCCTTTGGATTCCGCACTGTTATTGCTCTTTACAGTACCTGAAACAAAAAGGATGTAATATTTGCCGGGTCTTAAACTTAAGGCAGCGCGTCCTTCTGAGTTTGTTACAGCCTTCACAAGGACGGGCAGTTTCCTGAATCCACTGATGTATTTGGCGGTGATATCCGACAATGTATCAAAATTTTCGCGCAGTTTGTCAATCCTGGCAGGATCCACAGAATTATAGATTGACAGCAAATAATCGTATTTGTATCCCTGGAACCTTTCAATCACCCCTTTGAGGTCATCAAATCGGGTCGATTTAAGATCGGCTTCGTTGATGGCATATATTTCACATCCCGCATCGGCCTGATTCAACGACCTGTAGGCGTCACTATGGGTTGCAAAAACAGACAGCGTTCCATTTTCCTTTGACAGACCTCCGTTATCTATTTTGAAGGATAGCAGGACAACAAGCATGCATATCCCGGCAAGTATTTTTTTCATGGGTTGTCATTTTTAGGTAGAATAAGACATCAAACCGGCGGTTCGTCGTCGCTTTTGCGAAAGTAGTTGATTTATTGCAGGGTTCAACGATTTCCCTTCTCATGCTTGTGCAGACTTTCCTCAGGCAGGCAGCATCTTTTTTCTTAAGGTTCCTTCAGGAATTCTTCCTTAGATATCAGGGTGATCTCTTTCTTTCCGGATTTCACAAGCGCGGCGTTGAGGAGAGGGAGCTCCTTTTCCCTGAAAGCAGAGATAACGGTGTTGATCTGATCGACCTCCTTTACAAGGGATGCAAGTCCGTTCAGCTGTGAATCGGTTGGTTTTCCCTTATAGTTCATGATCGAACCGTATAGAAAACCGATCTTTTCCCTCAACCGCTCTTCATTCACCACTTTCCCCTCTGTTACCACGACCATTTTCAGGTGAAGGCTGTCCATGAGGAGTTCCGTTTCATGAAGTTTCCGGGCCAGTGATTTCGGGACATCCTTTGATCGATCCCTTGCTGCATTCCTGGCAGTTATTGCCTGGCGGTCGAGCCATGCCAGTGTCTCCAGCGTATGGTATGCCTGCATCAGGGCATTCTGACGGATCTCCTGGTCTGCCACCGAATGGGTGGAAGCAGGATCAAACAGCAATCTGATCTTCGTATCATATACCTGGCTACCCTTATAAAGTTTCACGATGTATTCCCCCGCCGGATAATTTGGTCCGATCATGGATGATCCCTCAATCTGGGGGGATACCGGAACTTTGGGAGGCTTCATCCGGATGGTCCAGTAAACCACGTTGATCCCTTTGCGGGTTCCTGCCGGTAGTTTCTTGATCATCGTATTGTTGCTGTCCCAGATCTCCATGTACATCTCCCCGAACACATGTCTTTTCTTCTGGAAATAAACGATCTGCGCAGCTTCTTTGGGAACCTGCCCGGAGTACTGGTCATCTCCGGTCCAGCCCTGGCTGAATGAACTTTCCCTGATGATATAATCCCTGGTCTTCAGAAAGGTCAGTTCCGAACCCAGTACCTCATCCGATAATTTTCGCAACGGTGTGAGGTCGTCAATGATCATGATGCCCCGCCCGTGCGTGGCGATGACCAGCGACTGTTCGCGCGGATGAACCAGCATGTCCATCACGGGAACATTGGGGATGTTGCCTTTGAAACGGGCCCAGCTTGTGCCTCCGTTGACAGAAATATACAACCCGGCCTCTGTGCCGAGAAAAAGGAGGCCGGGATTTACCAGGTCTTCCTTAATGACATGACAATACGATTTGATCGTTGTATCTGCCAATGCTTTCCATGTTTTTCCGAGATCTCCGCTGGTGAACACCCAGGGCGTTTTATCGCCCGAACGGTGTCCGTCGAAGGTGACGTAGACCCGGTTTTTGTCAAACCGGCCTGGTTCAACATATGAACACCAGGTTGCCGTAGGAAGTCCGGGAATATTTTTAACCACGTTGGTCCATGTTTTCCCGCCATCGGCTGTCACCTGCAGGTTCCCGTCGTCGGTGCCCGCCCAGATGATCAGGCTGTCGAGGGGCGATTCATTCACGGTGTAAATGGTGCAATGATTTTCAGCCGATGAATTATCCGGCGTTAATCCGCCTGAAGCTTCGGGCTTCGTCTTTTTCGTATCATTCGTGGTCAGATCGGGCGAGATCCGCGTCCAGCTATCGCCGCGGTTGTACGTTTTATACAGGCATTGGGCTGCGGTGTAAAAATGGTTACTCGTTGGACTGAAGATCAGCGGGGTGTTCCAGTTGAAGCGAAGATCGCCGGTTACTTCGTCCTTAAACGGGATCAAAGATTTATATTCGCCCGTTTTTTTGTAGAACCGGGCAATCCGGCCCCCCTGGAACTGCCAATAAAGAATGTTTGAATCGAGCTTATCACAATACACATAAAACCCGTCCCCGTAACCTACGCTTTTCCAGTCGGAATTTGAAATGGCGTATCCGGTGCGGGAAGGGGCATACCACGACCCGTTGTCCTGCAATCCACCGTAAACATTGAACGGATCGGCCATGTCGGCGCTCACGTGATAGAATTGTGAAACCGGCAGGTTGCCCAGGAATCTCCAGGTGTTCCCTTTGTCCATCGAACAATAGACCCCGCCATCGGTTCCCATGTAGATAAAATTGTTGTCCTTCCGGCTGATGTAGAGCGCATGGCAGTCGCTATGATAATTTCCTCCTTCAACCGCAGCCGAACCAAATGTTTTGCCGCCATCGATGCTTTTGTTCAGCATGAAACCCGGCTTATAAATGATGTTTGTATCGGCGGGATCGGCCAGCACGTAAGAAAAATAGAAGGGACGGTCGCTGACAGCCTGGGATTCGGTAATCCTGGTCCAGGTCACACCTTTATCTCCTGAACGGTATAATGCGGTTTTTTTCGCTTCAATAAGAGCGTACACGATATCTGATTTCGCGGGAGAGACTGACAGCGCGATCCGGCCCAGGATCCCTTCCGGAAGGTCTTTTGTGACCTTTGACCAGGTTGTGCCGCCATCCGTAGACCGGAACAGTCCGCTTCCCTTTCCTCCCGAACTGAATGACCACGGAGTGCGACGGAATTCCCACATCCCGGCATAGAGAATGTCGGGATTCTGAGGGTCGATCGCCACATCGGAACAGCCCGTATTTTCATCCACATAGAGGATCTTGTCCCAGGTTTTCCCGCCATCGGTTGTTTTGTACAGCCCACGTTCGGAGCTTGCATTCCAGAGGTTTCCCACAACAGCGGCATAGATAAGAACGGGATTTTTGGGATGGATGATGATCTTCGCGATCCGTTCCGATTTTTCCAGCCCCATCTTTTTCCAGGTTTCGCCTCCGTTGGTGGTTTTGTAAATCCCGTCGCCCACAGAAGTGGAATTCCTCACCCACACTTCACCGGTGCCAACCCAAACCGTATCCGGATGATCCTGGTCGATGGCAATGCACCCGATTGATTGGTTGTGTTTGTCAAAAACAGGCTTAAAGGTGGTGCCATAGTTTTTTGATTTCCACAATCCGCCGCTGGCCGCTCCCACGTAAACCAGGGCGGGGTTTTTATCCGCCGCGTCGATGGCCGAGATGCGGCCGCTCATGGTGGCTGGTCCGATCTGCCGGGCTGTAATATCTCCGAAGGTGTTCTCATCTATCTTTAAGGTTCCCTGCGAATAAACGGAACCTGAAAAAAGAGATAGAAAGGATAACAGATACACAAAGGTTTTCCTTCTCCTGACCTGGTTGATCTGGCTGGTCATGTTATTTCTTTTTAGCCGGTTTTACAAACAAACTGTCATTCATATCGGTGTTGATCTCATATTTTTCGATCACCATGCGTTCACCGGTTTCGCCATTGTACTTGCTCTCCATGGCGAATGGCATCAGGACGCCTTGTACCTCCTTATAATTGCTCGGGTAACTATCGCTTTCCACATCATTTCCCTGAATTTTCGTGACAGAGGAAACTTTTAGCGTGACGAAATTCTCTGCGTCTATGTAATGCGTTTCGACATTCCCGTCGGCGAGGATAGCCTTAATTTTGTATACAGGGGTTCCCTGCATATCTTCCTTCCCGATGAGTTCAACTTTATGACCTTTTTCTTTCCAATTGTACAACAGTCCTTCAAAATCAGTCTGCTCTTTCATGGCTTTCACCTCATCCGGCGTCATATCCTGGGGATCCATAGAGCCCGACCATGGGGCAACGGCCCATCCGGCCTGCCCGTCGAAAACCCGCAGCATTTTGTTCCCCTGGATCTCCAGCTCAAATCGTATTTTGTCTGGCCTTTTCTGATAATTCATAAATGGCAGCTCCATACCCTGAGTGATAAATTTTCCCGTCGCGGTAAAGGTTTTCCACTCCTTCATTTTATCAATCCCCATGGTTTGATAATACTTGTTTAGAATTTCATCCAGGTTCAGCTCCTGGGTCATCCCCGAAAAGGAGAGAAAAGAGGCAAGAAAAAAGGTAATTGCGATTGATTTTTTCATTGTTTCATTGTTTTAAAGTTATTTCTCCACACACTTTGAAATGCAAAATTCAATTGACGAGAATGAGGATGAAAAGTTACAACGAAAAATGAAGAATTTTCAATCAGGGGTTTACTTTTTCAGGGATTTTATTACCAGCAGAATGACGAGTCCCAGTAAAACAATTCCGGTAAGGATAAAGGCCCACACATTGATTACCCTTGACTCGGCTGTCATCGGGTAGTCCTCAAGCAGGAAGGCCATCGGGAAAATATCCCAGCCAATGCGGTTGCCGCTCAGCGCGGAGGAGTTGGTGGCGGTGATAAGCCCTGGCAATACGGCCTCTGCATGGAATTCTTCCATCATCAACAGGTTTTCGAGGAATTTGGTTTTCTTTTCAAAGTCACGGAACAACGAAGGCTGTACCTCTTTGAGGCGGTCGGCGGCAGGGTTGCCGGTCCACCTGCGGTAAGCATCAATAAACGAAACACCCTCCTTCATTTTATCAGTCGTAAGGGCGATCCTGATGCTGTCGCGGAATTCAGGAACTCTTTTTGCATCCAGGCGCGCATCGTTCAGTTTCAGGATCCCGTCGGCCAGGATCTTTTCGACCTCGGCTGTAGCCGATGCAACAATATAATCCAATGCTTTATCTTCGGCGGCCTTGCTTTTAACGCTGTCGGAGGGGCTCTGAACGGGATGCCGCCGGGTGAGCCAGCTGATATCCTCCGGTGAAAGGTGGTCATTTAACGGAAGGAGGGTGAAGGGATTGGCGGCGGAGTAAACCTCCTTGTATTCGATATATGAATAAAAGAATCCGAACCTTTTACGGATGTCGAGGTGGCGCACCAACTGCTTTTTCCAGCTTGTATCACGGCCGATCTCTGCTTCCAGTTCCTGGCTGTTCCTGAAATGTTTCGTATAGGTAACGATAAACTTTTCTTTGCCTGCCGTATCCTTTTTCGATGTCATCGCCCATGAGGTGTCAAGGGGATAGGGGAGATCCATTTTAAATACTTCATTCGAATCGCCCGAAACGGTGATCATGCGCACGAAGGTGCCGTCGTTGTTTACAGTGGTCCTGACGGTGATTTCCCTGCAGGCGCTCAGGGCCATGATCAGCATGACCAGTCCTAAAAATAAATATCGTGTTTTCATTTTTGATTTCTTTGATTAGGTTTTTTACTCGTAGATAAGGCCGACAGTGGATTTCTTCCCTTTCGGTTGTGCAGGAGTCTCTCCAGCTCTGAAAAGGAGATCCCGGCCTCGCTGATGTTCAGGATGGATGCCTGCTGCAGCAGGTCTGAATAACGGGAATCGGGTTTGATCTCAGCACATTGTTTTTCCAGTGTGCTGATTTTTATAACGATGCCAATCTGCTCGTATCCGAATAAAAGGAACAGGGCAACCGAAGCGGCGGCAAGCAGGCGCGTGAGAAGCAGCGCAACCCTGAATGTATGCTCCGGTCTCGCTGAAATGCCGGCCATGATGTGTGCGGAAGGACTATCCGGCACGGCAGCCATGATCTTCCCAGTAAGTTCCCCGGGGTTGGGGAGCACTGGTTCCGAACTGCGGACCAGGTTCATCACCTCCCGGGCCTTCAGGGCCTCCGCGTATGCTTGGGCGCACGAGGCGCAGGTATGCATGTGCTGCATGAAGCCGGCATCAGCCGGAACATCTTCAAATATCATCCTGTCCAGGATTTCGGGAATGTCGCTGCAATTCATTTTATGCTCCTTTCTTTTTCAAGTATCTTAAAAAGCCGCTCCCTGACGCTCTTCCGCGCATGGTACAGGTTGCTTTTCACAGCGTCGGCGGTTAGTTCCGTGATCGTCTCCACCTCTTCCGACGACATTCCTTCGACGTCGCGGAGGATGAAGACCATCTTCTGTTTTTCAGGAAGCATTCCGGCAAGTCCTGTGATCAGCACAGCCAGGTCATGGTTATCGGCCGGGGTTCCCTGGTCGCGCTGCTGCAGGGTCATGCGTTTTTCAGCGACCAGGTCGATCGGGACCATAACGTGCCGGCGCATGGACCGCAGCCGGTCGGCCGCGGTGTTTGCCACGATCCGGTACATCCAGGGGATGAACTCCCTGGAGGAGTCATACGACCCGATCTTTTGCCAGATCTTGATGAAACTATCCTGGACGGTGTCTTTCGCCTCTTCTTCGTTTCCGAGGATCCTGAATGCGAGCCGGAATGCAGGTTGCTGATACATCTCTACCAGTTTTTTGAACGCCGTACGGTCGCCTTTCCTGATACTCCCAATGGTTTCCTGAAGATTTTCCGGCATCATGGTATGTGTTGCTTCTGATGTATATACGGTGAAGGTACGAAAAAGTAAAAACGTGACATATGACACGTGACGCGTGACGGAAAAAGGAAAATCCATCACCATATATTATGCGGTTTGATGTATATTTGTATATGAATAAGCACATGGTTGTGGTTCAGATTAAAAATATTGTTTTCCTCATCCCCTTGGTGCTGCTTTTTGGGTGTATTAAGTCCTTTACACCGAAGATTGACAGCAATGCTGAGAACAAGTATGTCGTTTCAGGACTGATAACGGATAAGGAGGGCTGGCAGGAGGTTGAAGTTTCACGCTCTTCTCCCATCCAATCTCCGACAATCATTCCGGTTTCGGGTTGCCAGGTGAGCGTTTTTGATAACAGGGGCAACATTTTTGAGTTACAGGAATACCTGGCGGGAAGATACCAGGTATGGATGAAAAAGGCGGATCTTTTGCCCGGCACCGCTTACCGTGTGACTGTATTGACCAAGGATGGAGAAACCCTGGAGTCGGGTTTCGACACGATGTCGAAGGGTCCTGTTTTGGATTCTGTTTACTATAATCTTGAAGATCTTCCGACCTCCAATCCGTTGATATCGAACAGGGTGATGCAATATTATGTTGACCTGAACGCCATGGGCGACGACAGCCGGTTTTACAAATGGGACATTATGGAAACCTGGGAGTACCATGCTCCTCTTGCTGCCGAAAATTACTATGATGGTATCAAACATGAGATTATCCCTCCGGATTCATCAAATATGGTTTGCTGGATCACGAAACCGGTGAAGAATGTCTTTACCTTGTCTACGGTCAGCCTGTCTCAAAATGTATACAAGAAATATAAATTGCATACCATCGATGGAACAACCTCGCGACTGGGATATTTGTACACTATACTGGTTCGCCAACTTGCCTTGAGCGAAGGTGCTTATAACTATTGGGAACAAATGCGGATCAACAGCAATGAACAGGGTGGACTTTATGAAAAGCAACCCTTTGCGATCAAAGGCAATCTGATCAATGCATCCAATCCGGAAAAAGAGGTGCTCGGATATTTTTATGCCGCCTCCGTGTCGGACAGAAGATATTTTTATCATGATGTTCCTGGAATTGAATTGAATTTCTACAATTTTTGTTCCCCCTACGAACTTGGCAGAAAGGGTTGGAAGGAGATTTATGCTTGGGAATATCCGGTTTATTTTTACTATAATAAGTATGAGTTCGGAGCCTTGAGATTATTGAACCTGGAGTGTGTCGACTGCCGTGCTCTGGGAGGTACTACTGTTAAACCCGATTTTTGGCCACTTCAACCATGAAAACACTGACCACCCTTCTGACCATCCTGATGATGGTCGTATCCGGGCCATCCTTTGCCCAGGATAAAACCGAAAAGCCCAAAGAACCGATGAAACCGGCCCTGCTGGTGATCGATATCCAGAAGGCCTTTATGCCCATGATGTCCGCCGATAGGGAAATGGCATTGGAATATATCAACGCCCTGATAATGCTCTTTCGCAAACAAGGCTACCCTGTTATCCGGGTCTACCACACCAGTGAGGAGTACGGCGTCACGCCGGGCACTGAAGGGTTTGAATACCCCGAAACGGTGAAGATCCTGCCCACCGATCCGAAGGTGCTCAAAACATACGGCGACGGATTCAACAAGACCGACCTCGACAAGGTGATCAAAGCCACGGGTAGCAACACCCTCTTCCTCTGCGGACTGAGTGCGACCGGGTGCGTGCTCGCCACTTGGATCGGAGCCCAGAACCACGATTACAAGGCCTTTATGGTGAAGGGCGCCATTATAAGCCCCAGCACAGAGTATACGAAGAATGTAGAGCAGATGTTTGATGCAGTTTCTTATGAGGTGGTGCAGCTTCTCCTGATCCATGAATAGGGTTTTCGGGTTTTCAGATAGCCGGGGTCATCCTGGTGTGCATAGGCCTCCTTTTCGAAAGAGATGGAGATGTATGCCTCTTTTTTAGATTGAAAGATCCTCCGGATCAGGAATTCAGCCAGGTACCATATGTAGAACGGGAGGATCAGCATTTCGGTTTGCTGGCGCCAGTGTATCTTTTCGTGGTTCAGGATAACCGCATCGGCAGGATGATCCATATAAATGCCAAAGGGGCACAGGGATATGCCGGTAATTTTTCCGAAAACCAGGCCGGAAGTGAATTTTATGAATTGGTTAACGGGTTTTATTCTCATGTTTTATGCTCCTGAAATTACAAAATCATGCCACAAGGTACGAAACATAAAATGTATTAAACACATCTTTACCTTATATTATCGAGAACAACCATCCCATGACAAACCACTTCTGGTCAAGCGAAAAAGTGGGTGACAGATATGGCTCCCCGGTTATTCTCGACGGCGTGGGGGATATAGCATGACGAAAAACATGACGTGAGACATTTTCAGAGTTAAGTATCCAGCGGATCAGAATATTATCTATATTTAGCTGTCGAATTTGAAGTCTGATGATTGTGTAACCCGGTTCTTTAAATGCTGCAACATGAAAACAGTCACTTTCCTGCTTATTGTCCTTTTTGTCTCAGTTACGACCCAGGCTCAGAACTGGGAATGTGTAAACCCCTTTCCGCCGGCCTGGAACCTTACAGGCGCCCATTTCCCTGATGCCAGTCATGGTTATGTGGTAGGCGATTTTGGTACCATCCTGGCCACCAACGATGGCGGCGCCAACTGGAGGAACCTGGTGTCGGGTACCCACAATCAATTGAATGGCCTCTTTTTTTCAAGCCTTCAGTCCGGCATTGCCGTCGGCATGGATGGCCTAATTCTGAAGACTGAAAACGGCGGGGAAAATTGGGTTTCCGTGAACTCAGGCGTAACAGGTCCCCTCTCATCCGTTGTGTTCACCAATGCCACCGTTGGATATATCGCCGGCTGGTATGGTGTCATCCTGAAGACCACCGACGGCGGATCGCACTGGAATGCCCTGAACACTGAGGTGACGAAAACACTGCGATCCATCTGCTTTACCGAGGCGAAAACCGGCTTCGCGGTGGGGATGGATGGCACCATCCTTAAAACAACTGATGCCGGGCTTACCTGGTCTCCGAAAAGCCCGGAGTCGGATGTGGAATTCACCTCGGTGTGTTTCCCGGATGAGAATACCGGGTATGCAGTGGGCAACGTAATGTATTATAAACACCCCGAAGGTCCTGCGGCCGACACCAGCTATATCTATAAAACCATGGATGCAGGCGAAACCTGGGTACTGCAGAATAAGATTGGTCCGGAGCACTTCACCCTCCTGAGCATCTGTTTCACCGACGCCAATACCGGGTATGCATCGGGGACGATCGGCTCCTTCTTTAAAACCGTTGATGGAGGCCTTAACTGGCTTCAGCAGCCCCATCCGGCCACGCTGCAGCTGAATGCTGTTTTATTCATCCAGCAGGGGCTGAACCAGACGGGATATATCGTCGGAAGCGAAGGTCTCATCACGAAGACCACCGACAGTGGTTCGACCTGGTCAAAGTTCATCAAAGGGAGTGAGAGCTGGTTTTCGGCCATGAGTTTCCCGACAGCCCAAACGGGATATGTTGCGGGAGAAACAGGAACGGTCCTGAAGACCACCAACGGGGGTTCCAATTGGCAGCCCCTCAATACCGGGATCAAAACCAGGTGGCTTTATGGTCTTACCTTTTTCGTAACGGCCGACCCGGAGACCGGTATCGCCGTCGGAGACAGCGGAACGATCCTGAAGACCACTGACGGCGGATCAAACTGGCAGATGATCTATACTGATACGTATGAAACGTTGAGGGGGATCACCTTTACCTCTCCCCCGGAAGGAAACAGGGGCATTGCCGTAGGTACCAAAGGAACGATCCTGCGCACGATGGACCTTGGAAAGCTCTGGTATGAAATTCCTTCAAATACGAAACAGCATCTGAATTCCGTCGAATTCAATGAACCTTCCACCGGTTTTATCGTGGGGGATACCGGCACCATGCTGAAATCGACCGATGCGGGGATCACCTGGACCCCAATTCCGTCGGGAACTACAGAAACACTGCATGCCATTTATTTTACAGATCCCGTCACAGGTTATGCTGCAGGATCCAATGGGGTTGTCGTTAAAACGACCGATGGGGGTGCAACCTGGGCTCCTACAGGCAGCGTGCCAACCACAGTGGTCTTTGATATCTATTTTCTGGATGCAAATACCGGCTACGCGGCAGGGGGTGATTTTTCGACCGGGGGCGTCATCGCGAAAACAACCGACGGAGGTGCACACTGGACCACGGTGAGTCCCCCGAATATTAACATGATGAGTGCAGCCTTTTTTACGGATGCCAACACAGGCTTCGTTGCCGGTTACGGGGGCGTCATCCTGAAAACCACGAACGGCGGGACCCATGTTCCTGAAACGCTCAAAAATGCGCAGAACCTGATCGTTTATCCCGTCCCGGCCGGTGATCAGATTAGCCTCTTGTTGCCGGAGCACATCAGTCTGAAAAACGCCAGGGTCATGGTTTGCGATATGCACGGGCGTATCTTGCTGGAACAACCCGTCCTGAACCGAACCACGTATATCAACCTAAGCAGGTTAATCAGCGGGGTTTATTTTATCAGGTTTGAAGGGAGCGATGAGATCATCACGGCGAAGGTCATCAAGCAATGACATTTTTGCCATATCACGTATGCAACGAACGGAAAATCCATACTGTTTATGAAAATTGGCACGGTAAATATCGGCAACATTGTAGTGGAGATACCGATACCATGAGTAGTCGGGATTGTAGGCTGAACTGGTCCACCAAAAGCCATCGAAACCCAGGTTGATAAAGGCGCCGGAATCATACTCACGGCGGCCACCCGGGAGGGCCGTAAACCCGCTCTTGTTTGAGGCGCCCGTATTTGGGCTTACCCAATGGATCATACCTGATTCCTTTAACGCTCCGCCAGCGTTACTTTCACCGCCAAGATAGGCCGTCATTGTTGTCCATTCCGCGTCTGTGGCTACATGCCATCCTGCCGGTGCAAGGTTGCGACTATCGGTAACTGCAAACAGATTGTACAACCTTCCAAAGGTGGCAATTTTATCTTTATCCGTCGTATTTTCATAATTGCAATAGGCAGCTGTCTTCAACGATTTCCATTCCGTTGGACCAGTCACCTCAGGAATGGCTTCACCATTACGGTATCGGGTAGTGCGCAGGTTTTCTGCCATCCATGTTTGTGTGCCAATGGTGATGGTTTTATATACGTTGCCATCTATGTCGGTCATTGTTCCGTATGTTAAGTCAGGGTTAAAAACGGCACTGCTCACGCCGCCAGGGATTACATTTATTTTGACTTTTTTACTGGCCAAATTACTGGCAGACAAATCTGCAGGTGTAAAATCCACCTTCAAATCCTGATTCAGACCTGCATTCAGCCTGGTTCCGGCTGCCGGAGTATAGACAAATGTGCCGGGGACATCGGCTGTGGCATTTAATTGTATAATCGTTAACAAGGTTCCATAGGTAATATCAGCAGGGTTTTCCCAAGTCAATACCGAATCTTTTATCGACGATGTCTGATCTTTTTTACAACTGATGGCAATGGTCAATGACAAACCAATCACAAGCATTTTGATAGACCAAATCATGTTTTTCATGGGCATAATAATTTGTTTGTAATTTTATCAAAGCGATCTGTAATGTTACGATTTAATATCAAACAACATGCAGGCAACCTTCTCACATTCCGGTGTTATATTAAAAGGATGATATTTTACCGGAGAAATACCGAAACAAAAAGTCCAGGCAGGGAAAATGTCGGAGCCTTATACGACCGCCACGCTTCCTGGCTGCTGGCGGTATGTTTGCGTTATACAGGGAACCGCGAGGATGCCGAAGATGTGCTTCATGATGGCTTTATGAAGATCATCGGGGGCTTGGACAGCTATAAGCAAACCGGCAGCCTTGAAGGCTGGATGCGGAAAGTCATGGTAAATACCGCCCTGAATTACATCAGGAATCACAAAAAGGAGCGAATCTTTACATCGCTGGAGCCTGGCAACGACATCATCCATGATCCTTCCGAACAGGATGATTTCACCGGAAATGAGCTGTCCGGAGAGCAACTGATGGAAATGATCTGTTCCCTGCCTGATGGCTACCGTACTGTGTTTAACCTCTATGTGATGGAACACCATTCTCACCGGGAGATCAGTGAGATGCTCGGCATTACCGAAAATACATCCAAATCGCAACTTTCCAAGGCAAGGGCTTATTTAAGAAAGCGCCTCCTTGATTGTCAAACGGAATTAACCTATGGAAAAACGACATCCTATCGATGACCTTTTTCGCCATGGATTGGCGGATTACGAGGTCAGTCCTTCAGATGAGCGCCGCACCGCGTTCATCCGGGAGGCCATGGAGCAGGGGAGGAGGCCCTCCTCTTCATGGAAGTGGATATTATCCGCGGCATTGATCCTGCTGGTAACCGGGATCACGATCATGATGATACCAGGAACAGGCAAACAGGAATCAGAGAAACTGAAATCCAATGCGGGGAATCCCCTAAGGTCTACTGTGCAACCCCAATCCAGCCTGGCAGATCACGGAAGGACTATCGTGCAATCCCAATCAAACGTATCAGATCGTTGGGAAACCAGTAAACAATTAAATGATAAGAGCGGTGCAATAATAACCGGCGAGGCCATGCCAATCAAGGCAGTTACAGCCGTAATGAAAAAGGATGAGGCAGTCGTAAAAGAGGATGTAGCGGAAGTGAAAATGGAGGTAGCAGCAGTGGCAATGAATGAGGCAGTCATACAGGAGGATGTAGCAGTCGTGAAAGAGAATGAAGTAGCAGGGGAAATGGACATGGCTGCCGTGCAAGAGGATACCGTAACGGTGGTGAAGAGTGATACTGTAGCAGTGGAGGATGAAAAGAGAGAACCCGCTTCGGGCGAAAACCGCACGCGCAATGCGAAATGGCATTTGAGTGCAGGAATCTATTACGGGCCCGAGTGGATGTTCAATACTTTGAACGGAGATAAATTTGTCAACAACACCGGGTTTGAGGGGACCTTTCATTTTGGTCCCTATTCTGTGAGGACCGGCTTAGGAATTAGCATCACAACGGGTTCGAATGAGATCATGGTACAAACCAACCCCTATGAGGGGAATTACAATGCGCTGGACTCCATCTCCTTTCAATGGGACGAGCAGCGCCTGAGCCTGTTACCGACCTATCACACCACCGGTACGCAAGTATTCGACACAGCCCGGCTCTCCAATGAGGCCTATGTCAAAAAGCGATACACCTATCTTCAGGTGCCCCTGGTACTGGGTTATGATTTCTGGCGCAATGACTGGATAAGCTTAGGGTTCAGGGCCGGTGCCGTGATGTCGCTGCTGCTGAAATCAGAAACCCTGTCAGGCACCTATGATCCGGGGATGGATCGGATCATCAGCATCAACATGATCAGCCCCGACCGGATCCAGCTGAACTGGCAGGCCATTGGAGGGGTCAATGCGGCCTTCAGGTTATCACAAAGGTTTGGCCTGGAGGTGGAGCCCAACATCAGGTATTACTTCAACTCAGTGTATGAATCTTCGGAACTGACAAAGAAACCCTGGTCATTGGGTGTGAGGGCCGCTTTTATCATCCATTTTTAGAAAAAATTAAAACCCCCGGGGCAACTTTTTGCAATTTCGGGGTTAATTGATCAGATGCATCGCATTATTCACCAACAATTAATCATACAGCCTTAAAAAACTTACCCTTATGAAAAAGATCCTCTTTCTAATGATGATGTGGTTTGCAGCGACCGGATTGATGGCCCAGCAGGATTTCCTTACCGTGTCGGGTGTTGTCACCGATTCCCTCACCGGGTTGCCGTTACCCGGATATCCCGTTCATATCGATATCGATTCGGCATCCAATGGCTTTTCATACCATCATGAAACCCACACAATGTCTAATGGATTTTATGTCGACACCATTCCCTTCAATCAGGGGTACATCCCGAGCGGGGTAGTCAATGTATGGCTTTGGGACTGCATGCAGACGATCCGGTCTGAATATTTTGCCTTCGGACCCAACCATCTTTCCATCACCAAGAACTTCACCATCTGTGCCGGCACGCCTCCTCCTCCCTCATGCCATGCCGACTTTTATGCCGCACCGGCACCCCCGCCGCCTTTGACCATGCATTTCATCAACACCTCGACGGGTTCGAACGGACCATGGTACTGGTCATTCGGCGATGGCCAGATTTCGGACCATTTTGATCCCATTCACACCTATGCAGCCCCGGGACTTTACCAGGTGGCTCTGATCATTGGAGACAGTCTGGGCAGTTGTTTCGATATGGAAACCCGGATGATACAGGTGGGGGATTCCCTGCCGGCACCCTGCCATGCACAGTTTACATGGTACTTGGATACGAATTCGTATGTAAATACGGTACAATTCATCAACCAGAGCGTTCCTGAGAACGGGACCTGGCTGTGGAGTTTCGGCGACAGTACCACCTCAACGGAAAAGAATCCTGTGCATACATTTCCCAATAACGGGGAGTTCCACGTATGCCTGACCATCGCGACCACCAACCCGCCATGCACCCACACCGAATGTCATGTTGTGCATGTTGGTCCGCCCCCGCCACCACCCTGTGAAAGCTGGTTCACCCACATGAACAACTGGCTGGAGGTGAGTTTCGAGGGACATATGGTTGGAAATCCGCCTGCCACCTACAGTTGGAATTTTGGCGATGGCACATCTGCCAATGGTAAAAATGTAACGCATCAATATGCCGCGCCCGGATTGTATCCTGTAACCCTCACCACGGCGACCCAGGATTCGAACCAGTGTACATGGATCAGCACACAGCATATCCAGGTAGGCGACAGCAGCCATATCCACCAGCTTTACGGGCAGGTCTTTGCAGGTAATTTCCCGCTTGACCATGGCATGGCGATGATCTTCGGTGTGAACACTCCGCAAAATGTACCGCCCTTCTTTGCAACCTGCCCCATCGACTCTATGGGAGTTTATTACTTCGCCTATGTTCCCGAGGGTGATTTCGTGATCTGGGCTATGCCATTTGATTCAGCAGGAGGCTACCTGCCTACCTTCTATGGAAATGTAATCTATTGGGAACAGGCCACGGTGATCAGCCTTGGAGCGCCTGTAAATCCGTATAATATCAACCTTGTACCTGCAACAGGAACGCAGGCGGGTCAGGGAGGCATCCTTGGTCAGGTGAACATCCAGGGGATGAAATCGACCCAGGTCGACCAGATCGTGATGATACTCACCAATGAGCAGGGTCAGCCGATCGGGTTCAGGAATGTGGATGCATCGGGGGCCTTCGACTTCAGCGACCTGCCCGTCGGTACCTATTTCCTGAAACCAGAGCTTCCGAACACCAGCAGCGATCTTGTGAAAGTTCTACTGTCAGCAGTCAATCCGGTTGCAAGTGTGACGATGACCTTTTCGGGCCAGCATATTATAGGGATCAGCGAAATGCCTTTGGTAGCAAGCTTTGTATCATACCCAAATCCTGTTAAAGATGTGCTCAACCTAACCATTGACGCTTATTCTGCATTGAACGGGGTTGCCTGCATCTATAATCTGACCGGGCAGGTGGTTGCAACCATACCCATCACGTTAAACAAGGGCGGGAATCAGTTCAGCCTCGATATGCGTACACTGAATACCGGGATCTATTTGTTGAAGATCACTTCGCCCGAAGGTTTGAACATTGTTCAGAAACTGGTGAAATAAAGATTCACATCACCATTTTTGAGCATTGGTGAAAATGAGATTGTTTCCCAGCAAGTAGAGATGCTGCCATCGATGATATCAGTTTTGATATGGTCGATGGCAGTTTTCATGCTATCAGGTATCCGCAATGCATAATCGTGATAAGGAGCAAGTTGAACGCCCTGGTTGGCCAGGTTTCCGGTATAAATTTCACCCCCTGAGCCGGCCAAGCGCATCCACCAACGTCATTCGCGTACAGGCGATGTTCATTCGCATAAAACCCTCACCCCCCGGACCAAACTCCGTACCCGGATTAAATCCCAACCCCGCCTCATGTACCAGTTTGTTCTTCAGCGCCTCCTCGTCAATATTGAATTTTCGGAAATCAAGCCAGATCATATAGGTGGCTTCCGGCCGGAACATATGCAAACCGGGGATATGTTCTTTGATGAATGTTTCTGTAAAATCGATATTGGAATTCAAATAATCGATGAGTTGCAATCTCCAGGGTTCTCCATGCGCATAGGCAGCGGCTGATGCAACATTCCCGAAAAGATTTCCCATCCCCAGATGCATTTTCTCAATCCACTTTGAAAAGGCAGACCGCAATTCCGGGTTCGAAATAATCATGGATGAGGTGGAAAGCCCTGCCAGATTGAATGTTTTGCTGGGGGCGTGGGCTGTAAGTGTGATTCCCGCAGTTTCGGGCGACAAATTGGCGAAAACCTGATGGCGGTGACCCGGCATGACCAGATCGGCATGAATTTCATCAGACAGCACCAGCACATGGTGCTTCAAACAGATATGCGCAATCTTTTCAAGTTCCGCGCGGGTCCAGCATCGACCGATCGGATTTTGAGGGTTGCAAAGAATCAGCATTTCAGCATCTTTCGCCTGTTCTTCAAGTAAGTCGAAATCAATGAGGTAGGTGCTTTCGTTTGGGACCAGCTGATTGATTAACAAATTTCTGTTGTGATCCTTAACTGCTCCTAAAAACGGACGATAAACCGGCGTTTGAACGATAATCTTGTCGCCAGGTTTGGTGAAAGCCAACACGGCAAAATTAATTGCAGGCACCACTCCCGGACAAAAAATAATATCGTCTCGGTGAATGGTCCAATCGTGATGAGACCGCATCCATTGTATGATCGGTTGATAATACGCGATATCCCTGAATGTATAACCATACACAGGATGACCCGCACGCTGAATAACAGCATCACGGATAAAATCAGGAGTTTCGAAATCCATGTCGGCAACCCACATGGGGATCACATCACTCCTCCCAAAAACGGTTTGCCGTAAATCAAATTTTACACTGGAGGTGTGCGTTCGGTCTATAAATTTATCGAAATTATACTTCATCCGGGTTGTATGGTCATGAGGCACGAAATTAAGGAAAATCAGGGAGCGACGGCTGAATGCGCGGAAACAATTTTAACCCTATTCCGTTCTAAAGTTTTGCGTAATTTTGCACCTTCTTTTTATTCCCGAACAGTCACCATTTATCATACGAATTATTATGGCAGAAATGATCGTGGAGCCCATCGAAAAATATGGACTTACCAAAGCATCGCGTCCCAAAACCCTTTTCTCAAAAATAGGCATCGTTGGCTGTGGCAATGTAGGACAGGATTTGGCTATCACTGCATCAAAACATGGAATTGAGGTTGTGTTTCTCGAACGCGATGAGGAGTTAATCCAACATGCATTTGCGGAGATCAAGAAGGCGCTGAACCATCAGATAAATCACTGGGGACTAACACCTGGAGAAAAAACAGCCATCCTTTCACTGATCAGGGGAACCCTTGTGTATTCTGATTTTCATGATTGTGACCTGGTTATTGAGACCATTAAAATGAAGCAGGGGCAATCAGGCTATGAGATGCGAAAAGAGGTGTTCTTAAACATTGAAAAAGAGGTGAGAAAGACGTGCATTATTGCAACAAATTCCTCTACCATCGCGGTTACTGAATTGAGTTCTGAGCTGAAACATAAAGAGAGGTGTGTCAGTCTTCACATTTCCACTACAGCCCCTGGCGCGAGTGTTGTGGAACTTGCAAAAGGGCTTCACACCTCAGACGAGGCCTATGATAAGGTGATCAAGTTTGTAAAATTAATTGAAAAAATCGCCATCCCCGTAACGGAATCTCCCGGGCTGGTGAGCGTAAGGCTTTTTGTAGTGTTGCTGAACGAGGCCTGTGCAACACTCATGGAGGGGGTGAGTTCAATGGAAAACATTGACCTGACCATGCGTTCCTCTTTTAACATGCCCCTGGGGCCCTTCGAGTTTGCCGATAAAGTAGGACTGGATAAGATCGTTCGTTGGATGAAAAATCTTTACAGTGAATTCGGATCGTCGCGTTATATCGCATCTCCCATGATAAAAAAACTTGTCAGGGCAAACAGGCTCGGAAGGATCACCGGCATCGGATTCTATAAATATGATATTGAAGGAAACAAGGTTACAGAAGAAACACTATGAACATACTCGTATTAAACTGCGGAAGCTCCTCCATAAAATACCAGCTTCTCAATATTGAAAGTCAACGGCTTTTTGCAAAAGGGGTTGTCGAAAAAGTGGGGTTGAAGGGTTCGTTCCTGAAGCATAAAAAAGAGAACGGGGACAAGGTGAAGTTGGAGGGTGAGGTCATTGACCACCTCACAGGAATTGAATATTTGCTTGGCGTACTGATAAGCAAAGAACATGGCTGTATCAGCCAGTTATCGGAGATCAATGCGGTGGGTCACAGAATGGTACATGGAGGGGAGCGTTTCCAGGGGAGCTGCCTGATCACGGAGGAGACGCTCAAAGATTTCAAGGCTTGCATACCCCTTGCGCCGCTTCACAATCCTGCGAATCTGAAAGGCGTAAGGGCCATGCAGCATTTGCTGCCCGATGTGCCCCAGGTGGCGGTATTCGACACGGCTTTTCACCAGACAATGCCTGCCTATGCCTATATGTATGCGCTCCCCTATTCGCTTTATAAGAAATATGGCATCCGGCGTTATGGTTTTCATGGCACAAGCCATTACTATGTTGCACGACGCGCCTGTGAGATTTTGGGTGTTCCCATAGAATCGATGAAGATCATTACCTGTCACCTGGGAAATGGCACCTCCATGGCAGCGATCAAAAATGGAAAATCGATTGATACCTCCATGGGGCTTACACCGGTTGAAGGGCTGATCATGGGAACCCGAACCGGGGATATGGATCTGGGTGTGCTCACCTATGTGATGGAAAAGGAGGAGCTGAACATCACTGTTGCCAGTACCCTCGTTAACAAGCACAGCGGGATGCTTGGTGTTACCGGTGTTTCATCCGACATGCGGGAAATCGAAAAGGAGGCGGAAGCCGGGAATGAAAGAGCCATACTGGGGCTGGATATGTTTCGTTACAGGATCAAGAAATATATCGGGGCCTATTCGGCTGCGCTTGGCGGGCTGGACCTGCTCATATTCACCGGCGGAATAGGGGAGAACGACCCGGTAACACGTGAAAAATGCTGCACAGAAATGGAATATCTGGGGCTGGTGTTTGACCATCAGAAAAATTCCGGCGTCAAAGGCAAAGAGATGATGCTGAGCAAGCAGGAATCAAGGGTGAAGGTGATGACGATTCCGACCAACGAAGAGCTGGTCATTGCCGAACACACCTACCGGATCATCTCCGAATTATCTGTGATGCCTGATTGAGCCCCAAAACCGGTTACTCCGGATCGGGGGAGCTATCAGAACCACTGGAATCATCAGAACCACTGGAACCATCATAACCGCTGGAATCATCATAACCGCTGGAATCATCAGACCCTTCGGAATCATCCGGCACACCATCTCCATCATTGTCCGTATTGTCATTGTCATCCTGAATTCCAGGGGTATTATCATCCTGATCATCCGATACATTATCACCACTCCCATCGGGATCATTCGGATCATCCGATACATTATCACCACTCCCATCAGGATCATTCGGATCATCCGATACATTATCACCACTCCCATCAGGATCATTCGGATCATCTGATACATTATCACCACTCCCATCAGGATCATTCGGATCATCCGATAAATCCTGGTCGGCATCCATAAGGTCATCAGGATATTCAGATGGATCATAACTCATGTCATCCAGATCTTCCAAATCAGAAAGACTTTCCGTTTCACCAGCATCTAGGCCCTCATAGACATTCACAGTCGTGCTGTTGTCGATATAGGTTGAAGAGCTGTAGGATGAGTAGCTTGAACCATAATAACTACCGTAATAACCACTATACCCATAATAGCCACCCCAATAGCCCCCATATGGACGGTAATATGACGGGCCCCACCAACTGTCGAGAAATATACTCGCAACACTCAGCCCGACTGAGAACATGCTCATCGATATGGTATAGCCGATACTCCACCCTATCCAGGGATCATAGCCCATGCCATAACCAAATGTCGAGGGCCGGGGATAATAAACGGGTCCGTTATTGGGATAAGAGATCCCGGTGCCGTACACCACAGTCGGGCCATAAACATAATTGCTTGTGTACCCGGCGGTGTAACCCACATAAACCACTTCGGGCTTGACTTCATAAATCCGTACATACTTCACGTTGTAGGCGGGATCGTCAGGCGGGATCTTCTGGATCTCATCCGGGACGGAGGTTGCAACCTGCCATGGTCCTTCAGGTCCCTTCCCGGTGAACCAAACCCCGTTATCACAAACGAAATATTGATCCTTGTATAGCAGGATGGTGCTGGAGGTGTTCGAGCCACGCGCCAGGTCGGTTCCTTTGATCTTTTCAAATTTTGGATCACCATCCCATTTTACCTCGGTTTTGGCTTTCTTTCGGTTCACGGCAGCGGTCTTTGGTATCTGGGCATCCAGCAGCGCATCCTCCGCCATATAAGTCCCTGCGACACTGGCTAGTACAATCCCTGGTTTTGAATCTCTCGGGATCCTCGCAAAATCGGCGGGAAGTTTATCAGATTCCGTGTAAACCCAGGGGCCGGTGAGGGCCGGAGAGCTGTACCACCTCCCCGAAAGCAGGACATAAAAAAGTTTCTGATCTTTGTCCCTCAGGATGTTATTATCCGAATTGGTCATGTAACGCAGCTTTGTTCCCTTGATATCGGTGTACTTTGGTTCACCCTTTGACTGGATCAGTTCAGCTGGCTTTGTGCGAACAATAATCGCAGGAGGATCTGCAGCTGCAGTGTCAGGTGCTTTCTGTTGAGCCTGTTGCGATTTTTTACCCGATTTTTCCTTTTCCGACTTCAAAGAATCATAAAAACGCTGCACTCCGGCCGATGGCTGGCTTACAGTTGCCCAGGGGGAGCTCACCGGGTCGGAAGAGCGGTACCAGGATTCTCCCAACAGGAGGTAATAGCTTTTCTCGCCGCCATCCATCAAAACATAAAACGGGGTGTTTATCGCTCTTTTTATTCCATCCTCACCGGTCTCTTTCCAAACCGGGTCGCCATCAAAGAGTAACAACGCCGAATTTTGTTTAACAAAGATGATCTCCGGCGGATCATTTTTAAAACTGGATGTGGAGGCCGTCGCTTCACGCACCATGTTAATGGATGATTTTATCTCGTCGGTTGGCAACTCCATTTTCCAGCCGGACGCCTCCTTTTCAAGGATGTATCTGAACCTTTTTACACGTGACGGGTCAAGCGTATCAATCCCGGGAAACCGAACATTTACCAGTTTTAAATTCAGTACACTGCATATGCCTTTGGTTTTGTCGGTGCGGGTGTGTGCTTTAATCCACATCACCCCAAAAACAGGCGATTTGCTTTTATTGACCACAATGGAGATGGCCGACTTGAGGTACAGCGTAGTATCTCCATCCATTGAATCTGCCTGAGGTTGATAGGCGACCACCTTGGCCCAATCCGTAGCAACTTTCTTAGGCCAGGTTGACTGGGCTTTAATTGCCGACGGCAGTATCAAAAAGGCAGCTATTAAAAATAAAATGTTCCGGTTTCTCATGCGTTTACTGGATTAAGAATTTGAATGACGATTTTAATTTCAAAACCATATTGAAGAAAATTATGTTGTGCTGTTCATGCTCATTTGATGATGGATATCTTTACATGATTCAGGTGCTGGTTGCTGTCCCTGACCGTGGCAATATAGATTCCGGCCGGAAATCCTGAGAGATCCATGCGGTAGGGATCAGAACCTGTCGAAGCACTCTTTTGATGGTAAACTGTGCTTCCCATCATGTTCCGGATGATGATCTCTGAAGTTTGTCCTTTAGCATCACCATTTGCGAGATAAACGATCCCGGATGAAGGGTTCGGGTATACTGCCAGGGTGGAGGAGGGATCTGATTCTTCGATTCCCAGCGCATTCTTGCTGATGTTGATCTCCAGCTGGTACATTCCTGTCTGGGCCAAAAAATTGGTTCTCACAAAGAAGAAGAGGTCACCCCCCTTTAGTGCCGTGAACTCTGCGGGGGCTGAATTACTGCAGGGCGACTTATATATTGTATCTGGTGGGGATTTAAAATCCCACAAACCTTTGAGAGGGTAAGAAAGGGTTGTATCATCCTCTGAATTTTCTAGACTGGCTGTTCCATGATAGGAGTACCCCATCGGAAGCTTAATTATATAATAATCGATATCTTTCGCAATATGGCAATTGGCGTTAATGATTATTTTTTCATTTTTTCCTGAAAAAGAGGGCGTAAATGCGTATGCGCTATCTTCTGCGTTGTTGGGCTCATATTTGTCGGCCGCGAGCGGGATGGCATTGACCTGCACCTTTACCGGGTTTTGAAAGCCTGTAGAGCCTATCAGATCATATTCTGCCGTGCCCGAAGGTTTATACCACAGGGAGAGCAGGTAGCTTCCGGCCGGGACAGGGATCCTTGCCGTGCTGAAGGTCAGCTCTCCTGACGAAGATCCTGCAGAGAGGTTGAAATTGCTCTTTTGAGCAAGAGAATACAAATAATTTCCATCAATGTCATGAATCGCAAGGTTGAGCGTACCGGAAAAACTCTGGCTCCCGATGTTCCTGATCTCCAGTTTCACAGTGGCAGCCTTGCCCTCTGTAAGGGGCGTACCTGGAAGGATAGTCATCACGGAAGCCATTTCAAGAAGGTCGGGATTGATTACTTCCACCAACGGGAAATTGGCGTAGTTGAGTGTGTCATTTACTTCTATCCAGTCGTCACCAGCAGCACTGTACATAATGCCTATCATGTATTTTCCGGGAAGCATATTTGGCAGGCCACTATTTTTAAAGGTGATATATTGAAAGTCCTCCCCGCGCAAAATCGTAATAGGATTCATGATCTCAACAAAGCCAATACGCACCTGGTTGGTGTCGAAAATGGCTGCACCGAGTTTCCCTTGAAAATCGGTCTTACCATTGTTACGGATGCCGGTCATAAGGGAGATGGAATCATTGTAAGGAATAACATTCGAAATGAGTGCGCCCGGGATACTCAGGTTCAGATTGTAATAGGTTCTCTGACCGGGCCGGACCCCTTTGATAATTTCCTCTCCGCATTTATAGTCTTCTCCGTCAGGCGCATTGGGGTTAAGTTTATTGATCTCGAAGTAGGTGTCAGGCTCCCCTCCCCATCCCCAGTTAAAATGAAACTTTCCGGTATTATCGTATCCGTCGCAAACAAACGCGTGGCCCTCTTTTGTAGGCGTAAATGCCGCATAGATTACCGGAAGCCTGGCATCGAGATCTTCTTTTAGAAAGGCAGTCCATTCTTCATCGGTATAACCTATCCGATGAAGGGGTCTCAGGGAAGGGTCATAGCCAAAATATTTCTTTAGCGCATTGGCTATACATGGCTGGTCGTTATCTGCAGTCACAGCGCCTGAACTACCTCCATCGGCCGTTATCCCGTATGTCATTTCAATCGAAACACCACAATGATACATCAGGGTGGCAACAGCATTAACAGCCACAGTATCGGTGTTTTTATCCAAAATTTCCGGCATTTTTTCCCATTTATACGTAGTTGCGCCGAAGTTGGCCGGCAGAGTACCATATTTTTCTGTATCATATTTATAATAACCGGTTCCCTTCTTGGGATAATTATGATATTTCATCAACATGGCCATAGCCGTTGCAGCGCATCCTGTTACAGTCTGGACTTTTTTTCCTGTTGAATCTTTGCCCCATGGGCATTTGTTGTTATAATAAGGATCCTGAGCCCAGCGTAAATTAACCATGGGTTCAACCGCTTTGACGCTCTTGTTGGAAAGATTCGATTTGCCCACTGTTGTAGCCAGGTCATGCCAGGCCGATTCAATTTCAGGTGTTGCCTGTAGTTTTTGAGCTACCGCTCGTTCAATCTGCCCTTGATAGTTTCTTAGCCAGTATTCCGCTCCCGGGGCTATGTTGGCCGGTGAAAAACTTCCTTCCATGGAATACGCCAGCACGGGAATTACGATGTCGTCTCCTGAAACGATGACGAAACCGGGAGTGGCTGTAAAATTGAAAACGTAAAAGGCGGGGGCTGCCTTGGTTTTGGCATCCTGGCCTGTTTTCAGATCGTTTGAAGTACAGACCAACACCGGTGTTGGCAAGGCCTTGAGCTGGTTTTTGCCGATCCGGCTGGCAAAGAAATTACCGGCGACTTTTCCGGCATTACGCTCTTCAACCTGTTTTGCACTGGCCAGCCAGGATAATGCGGTTGAGAGAAACAAGAAAATGAATAGTTTTTTCATACACAATGAGTTATCTGGTTATCAATAAGGTATAGGATATTTTTCCGCCTGATTTAAAATAGAAGGTGATGATGTAGTTCCCATCGGCATTGGCCGACAGATCGATCGAAAAGCGGTTTCCCGCGGGTATTACAGAGGATGCATATACAGTCTTTCCCTGCATGTTGGTTGCGGTTATTCTTTGAAAATCACTTCCTGTTCCATTATCCAGCCCTATTTCAACAATTCCTGTCGTAGGGTTCGGGAAAAGACGGATCCGGTTGTTTGGCTTCTCATCAACACCGATAGGATAACCGAACCTGGCGATCAGATTGCGATTTTCCTGGGCAATAAAAGTAAAAGAGGCCGCATCGTTTACCTTCACCCCGTTTTCAAACCATCCCTGGAATGAATAGCTTTTATTGGGTGTGGCGGTCATGGTGACCTTTGCACCGGCAGGATATGTGCCGGCTCCGGTGGCCACACCGCCATTTTTGGGCATTTCAACATCATTTACCTTGTAATTTCCGGGAGCCACATACAGCTCCGATTCCCATATTCCCCGTCCGAAGGTTGCTGCACGAATCTTGCCGCCGGCGTATTCTATCTCGAGATCTGATATCATGACAATGGGAAGGTTCTTGCTGAACGGAACCCAACTTTTCATACCCGCATTTTTATAAAACACCCCGGCGTCGGTTCCTACATATAATCCTTTGTTTGTCCCTTCTTCGTAAACAATGCAGTTGACAGGCAATTTGGGTAGCGAATTTGTTGTGTCATAATCCTCCCATTTTTTTCCGCCATCATAGGATGCGAATACCTTGGCATTGTTATACCCGGAAAAGGTAATGAAAACAGTGTCAGAACCCCATGGAGCTATTGCAATGCCGGTCACCATGACATCTTTAACCAGCAGGGGGATCTCCTCCCATTTTTTCCATCCATCGGATGTTTTGAAAAGCTGAAATTTTCGCGCAGCAAACATCACATCCGGATTTTTAGACGAAATGCAGAGCGTGCGCAACAGGGTATCATTATAAACCATATTATTGGGCATGGTGGCAACTACTTTATCCCATTTCGTACCGCGATTTGTTGATTTGTATATTTCACGGTATCCAACATAAAGGATTTCAGGTTCCCAGGGATGCATGATATAGGGAGTGAGCCATGCTCCTGAAAGCTGATTACCGCTCAAATCTTTTATCGTTTTTGTGATGGTATCGCATTTTTGCCATCTGTTAAAAGTCCGGAAAATGAGCCCGTTCGTATAGGCGGCATATTGTATCTGTGCGCTGTCGAAATCGATCATACACTCCATGCCATCTCCCCCGATTTCAGGCGGAGCCTGCCAGTTCCCGGGAGCGGTGCGAACCTGTGACCCATTGTCCTGGAATCCGGCAATCACCGCATCTTTTTCCAGCCAGGAGCAACCGATCCGATAGACCTGTCCAATTTCCATTCCTGCTGTAATGTCAGTCCAGATAATTTTTTCATTTCTGGCATTGGCAAACATAACACCTCCGTCATTGCATTCAAACACCGTATCGGGTGCCAGCGGATGAAAGGCCAGCCAATGTTTGTCGGCATGGGCCCGTTGAATGGATTTACTGGCAACTGAATCGGCCCAATAATTGGCCAGGTCATATTCTTTTCCTCCATCTTTGCTTACATAGGTGTTTACTCCTCCCAAAAACCGCTTATTTGGCTCAACAGGGCTGATGGCGTATGCGAGATCATAATCGCCTTGTCCGCCGCATGGACTATCCTTCAGTTCGGGATCGTGGAAGGAGTGGAGGTAATTATTGCTGCAGTTTTTATACAACTTGACCAGCGTGTCTGTCATTTTAAATACATTATCCTTTTCCTTAAAACGATATACTCCTGCCAAACCATTTTGATCAGAAACGCATACAGCTTCAAGAAGTTCCCCGTTTTGCGGTGTTACAGCAAGGTTAATCCTGGTAACTTTTTTAAATTTCGTGACCGAATCCCATTTATCTCCTCCGTTGTTTGACCGCCATATCTGCGCCCATCTGTTCTTTGCAGTGTCACTGTAATTATACTGAACCCTGGTTGCCGCATAGATGATTTCAGGATTGGCCGGATTGTAGACGATATCGATGAAGTTGGCGCTTTGGGTTTCCTTTGCTACCCATAAAAGACCGCCATCGGTGGTCTTATAAATTCCTTTATTGGTTGCAGCAAGCAATGTATCGTATTTCACCGGGTGCATAACCAATTTTCCGATTAATTTCCCATCACTGAGCTCCCAGTTCAAACCGGTTTTATTCCAGGACCCACCGCCATCCGGCGACTTCAGTACCCCGATGCTTTTTGTGTCCCCCACCCCGGAGTTATTCATCTCCCCAACGCTCCCGCCGGCATCACGATCACCGGTGGCAATGTACATGATAAGCGGTTTATCCTTGTTGATAACAATATCACTTACACCGAAAACCGGCTTATCATTCATTATGGTCGTCCAGGTTTTTCCGAAATCGGTTGTTTTAAAAATTCCTCCGGCAGGGGTTCCAACCCAGAAGGTGTTTTTATCCTTCGGGTGAAACGCAATGCAATTGATTCTTCCCAGCCCGGTGTAACGATCTTTGGGTTTGTTGGGGCTCAGGGATTTCCAATCGCCTGTCGCATTGTCGGTCAGATGTTCTGCCGAATATCGTTCCCACTCCTTCACGACCACATTGTTCGGAGGAAATGTTCCGTCGGGATTTACACGCGGTTCCCAGTACCATTCCCACCGTTTAAAAGGTTTGTAGCCAGATCCCCTGGTGACCTTCCGGCCTTTCCAGTTTTCGTTGAATTTCTTTTGTATTTCATAGAAATTCGCTTTATCAGGTGTTGTTGAGGCACCGGTAGGTTCCTGGGCTGAAGCTGAATGGGTAATGGAGTTCAGGCACATCAAGAGAACAATACAAAATGCAACCACTGCGGATTTAATAAAACCCGGCGTGCCAAGTAAAAAAAAATTTTTCAAAAGCAATGAGTTAGAGTTTAATATTGTTAAAAATAGTCAATTTAGAAATATTTCAGCATGAATAACCTCCTCTTTTCAGGATTTTCACAAAATTTTGTTTTCAATAATCATGCCAATGACGTTATCATATTGATTAACAGCGCTTTGTGGTTTATTAAAAAATTGTATTATGCGTAAAACACTACTAAATCGCGTAATGCCTTACGAAAACGTAAGTTTTTCGCGCAAAAGAGCGCCATATTTTGCCTGCGGCCAGGCAAAAATTGAAATACTTTTCCCCGGAGGAAAACCGAAGGCAAAGAGTTTAACATAGAAGCAGGTAGCACAAAGCACGTTTACGCTACGCGTTTTTGAGCCTATCCGCGATATTGGCATGCAATAAATCCGAATTGACCCTCCAAACACCCAGGTAAAATCACGGCAGTAATAATAAAGATCTGTTTTTAAGTATTCATATCTAGATAGATAGCTTATGAATCTCATACGGTTTGTATGTTCCGGGTATTTATGGCCCGCCCTTTGTTTGTCTTCCCTCCCAAGATAAGAGTTCAGCAGTTATTCGTGCAATCAAAATATGAACTGAAGAAAGGGAGGAAATATGAGCGCTTTTAAATGTCCAAAATGTGGCACGTCAACGGGGGGCAATGAAAAATTTTGTTTTCTGTGCGGACAACCACTGAACGGGGACTTTCCAACATGCGGCGAAACATGGCGGTTTTTAGCTGATTACAGGCTTTTTCCTGGTTTTGTTATAAACATGACAAAGGAGGAATTGAAGATTACCTACCGGAAGAAATCATCACAAAGTCATAAAATTAAAAAGGGGAGATTTTTTGAGGTCATGGGCCATCGCCTGAACATTTGCTGATCAGACAGACTTGAAACGTGTTTTTGCTCGATCTTTCAAGGATGATTCAACGGTTATTGGTTAATTCTATTTTTCATCAAGGAATATAACCATACCGGTGTCGAGGTTATAATAGGCACCAACAACCACTACTTCACCGCTGTCGACAAAATGTTTCAGCAACGGCTCATCTGTTTGCAAGGCAGCAACAATGTTCCTGATATTGGCCCTGCATGTAGCCTCGGCATCTTGACCCCTGGTGGCTTGTACTGCAGGTTGGATAGACGCAATGATCGATTTGATATGGCCGGCTTCGTCATGCGTAGAATCGCGGGCTGCTGCAATTGCACCGCAACGCTCATGACCGAGTACAACAATCAGCGAGGTATGAAGGTGTTCAACTGCATATTCAATACCACCGATCGTATGCTCATCAATAACATTCCCAGCTTCCCTCGTAACGAACAGATCACCCAACCCCTGGTCAAAAAGGATTTCGGGACTTGTCCTCGAATCAGCACATCCCAAAATGACGGCAAACGGATGCTGACCATTGGCAATTTCCTTACGCCGGTCATTATCCTGCCGGAGGTGTAAGGATTTACCTGAGACGAACCGGATATTTCCCTCTTCAAGAAATCGCATTGCTTCGGCGGGTTTGATTTTTTCCGCATGCTCCTGTCCTGAAGCAGGATTGAAGCCGGAACAGGTCATGAAGAAACAAACGAGGATCAAATGGCAAAGACTTTTTCTGATTTTCATTTGGGGTGTTTTAAAGAAATTGGTACTCAAAGGTAAAAAAATCCTGCATGGTCAATGCTGTTGCAATTTGAACCATGTTAGATGTGTTAGCAACTTTAGAGAAGTTGCATAACTTTGTGAAATGAAATCACCTCCATTCAACAGCAGGAAAATTGTAAGTTTTTTAACCAATGTTAAAGGCCCCAATGAGATAAGCATGAAAAAAATCAATCTCACCTTCGTACTTTGCCTGTTTGTTCTGGCCATGGTCCATGCACAATCAGAGGCGGATCTGACGCCCATCTCCTCAGGGGTAAAATATCAGCTGATTGGAAGATACGACCTGGCAAGGCTTAATCAGGTATTCAATAAAGATCTGGATGATTTTCTTTCGACCTCATCCATGTCTTCAGCTGATTTCAGGGGTAAGTTTGCCACGCCTGTTTATCCTGTAAAATTATACAAGGTAGAATACCGGTCGGTGGTTCCTGAGTTCGGCAACAAACCGACCATTGCCACAGGGCTGGTCGCTATTCCGGAAACGGGATTGGATTCCATGCCCATGATATCATACCAGCATGGAACAGTGTTTGAAAAGAGCAACTGTCCTTCGCATCCGGATGAGTCGATGGAGACGAGAATGATGATTGCCCAATATGCCTCGCAGGGGTATATCGTGATCGGAGCAGACTATTTTGGCCTGGCAGCATCTGATCTTCCAAATGCATACCTGATATTGGAAAGCTCAGAGCAGGCTTGTCTCGATATGCTGTTTGCCACCCAGGATGTGCTTAGGCATAAAAAAATAAAACAAGGCCCATTGTTTCTGCATGGCTGGTCGCAAGGTGGGTGGACCAATCTGGCCTTTTTACGAAAATTGGAATCATTGAATATTCCGGTCACTGCAGCAGGAACTGCCAGCGCTCCTGCCGATGCATTTGGAAGTGTGGATCGTTGGATGAATAACTATCAGCCCATAGATGCTGTTTACCTCCCGGGTTGTTTATCGAATTTTATTTTCGCTGTTGAGTATTATCATCAGATACCAGGTCTTGCAGCCTCTGCAATCCGGCCTGAATATTACGAGTCGGCAAAGAAATTCTTCAATTGGCAAATAAGCTGGACCGATTTCAGGAAGCAAACCGTGGATACGATATACAACTTTCTGCGTCCTGAATTTATGGCAACCGGAAATACCGGCAATACCCCCTTCTGGCAGATCATGGAGAAATCGCAAGTCTACAGGTGGCGTTGTAAAACACCCCTTATCATGTATTATGGCGAAAGGGATGAGGTAGTCCCATTGTACGTTGCCACGCTTCCACAGGAATATCACAAATTACTAGGGAGAAACACAACAGTTGCTAAATCAGCCGGGGCAAAAGCAGACCACCGCGCGACCTATACCACCTCAGTTATTTATCTGAAGCCTTGGTTTGATGGTTTTCTGAAGAAAAATTAACCTGGGCATGACAATAGCATGGTGCTTTTTTACCAGCTGATGCTTTGTATGATGTCGGACTTCGCAACGTCAAAGAGAATGCCATACAACGCCACTTTACCATCCTTGTCAATCCCCTCTTTCAGTGAAAATTCCACCTCCTGGTTCATGGACTTGACTTCGACAAGGACCACATTATAGCCCCTGTCGTCGGAGTCATCAGCATGCTCGATGGCCATGAACACTTCATTGCCATTGGCCGTGAAAGAGAAAAAAGTATTCCTCTCCGACAGGCATTTCCCTTTGATTTTTTTAATGGCGTTGGCATAGTTCAAACGAATCTGGTCACCGCTTACCGCGCGCGGGTCACTTTTGTCTTTTGAGTAAAATATCCGCCGGAAATCCCCGGATTTCCTCAGTCTTACGGAATTTCCGTCGAGGGCGTGGTAAAAGAACTCATGCTCCTTATACTCGCTCAACTCACAATGGTCAATGTAAAAACCCTTGATCCTCCCCAGGTAGGATGGTTCGCTGTCCTTGCATGCTGGTTTATCGGTCTGGCCAAATGAGACCAGGGTATATAACAGGATCGTTATTAGCAATGTTGTTTTTTTCATATGTTATTGATTATCATAAATTTCCCAGTTTGCGGGGTTCCTTCACTTGTCAGCCTGTAGGTGTAAAGACCAGCCGCAAGATTGTCAGCTGGAATTTCCAGATCGTGCCGGCCCGGTTCGAGCGATTCAAACCGGGAAGTTCTGATTCTTGAACCACGTTGATCAAAAAGATCAACCTCTACGCTGGTACTTTGATTCACAGTTATTGGAATAAATAACCTGCCGGATGCCGGGTTTGGATAAGCAAGGCCGGCCATGAACTCCGTGTTACTGTTGGTTTCTTCTTTCCACATTGAAACAATCACATAAACGGCATCACCGGGCATTATCGTGGTCTTCAGCCAGGCGGAAAAACTTGACGGGCGCTGGTTAAACGGGAAATCGGAGGTGGCAATTCCGCTCATCGGGAATAATTCCAAATCAAACACCTGAACCTTCATTGCGTAGTTGCCTACTTTGGCCGGAGCATATGGCTCTACACTGATTAACGGATCGTCGTTGGTGGTTTCCCAGCCTGACGGATTTAAATTGCCAAAGCCGTCAAGTTCCCAGGTCTCAAAGCCATTGTTTGGGATTTGTGCATTAATCGGGTGAAATAAAATTAATAATTAGTCAATTTAAAGATTAGAAAAATTTTCCGATCATTTTCTTATCGGGTGTGTCGAAAACATCTTGATGTTAAGTTGGTAAAGGGGGATTAAGAATACGCAATGAATTAACAAATTCAATAGCATTATACCTGCTGCTGAGGCATTTTAAACTATATTCGCCTGGTGTGAACAGTTCAATAAACCGCATAAATATGGAAAGTAAAACCAGAGCCATTATTGTAATCCTTTCTTTGATCACTATTGTCATTCAAGGGAAAGCTCAAACAGGTGACGGCCAGGAAACAATTGAAATGCTGTTCCCCGGTGGTAAAACAAAGGCATTGATCCTGAGCTTTGATGATGGCAGGGTTGCAGACCGAAGGCTGGTGACATTGTTGAACAAATATGGCCTTGCCGGAACTTTTCATCTGAATTCGAAAAAACTTGGCACCAAGGAACATCTCACTAAGGAGGAAATCAAGGAGCTCTTTAATGGTCATGAGGTATCGGTGCACGCTGTAACTCACCCCAATCTCACGAACCTGGCCAGGGCCGGAGTGATCAGCGAGGTGCTTGAAGACCGAAAGGAACTTGAACGGCTAACGGGTAATCTTGTAAGGGGGATGGCATATCCTTTTGGCAGTTACAATGATTCAGTTGTCGAAATAATCAACGGTCTTGGCATTGAGTATGCAAGGACGGTCGAAGACACATATGGCTTTGGTCTACCCGAAGATTTTCTTAAATGGCACCCTACCATTCATCAGTTTGGTAAAACTGATTACAAACCCAATGATACAACAAATGACGAAAGTGAAATGGCGGTTTTTTTCAGTGTTGTCAATCACTTTCTTAAAACTGATAGCCTGGCGCTGATGGAGGTATGGGGACATAGCTGGGAGAACGACGATGCTATAAAAAGATGGTCAGAAATGGAGAATTTTTTCAATATGGTTTCCAAAAATCATAATATATGCTATTCCACACAGATAGCTTTGGCTGATTACATTGCTGCATTTAGAAATCTTAAATTCTCTGTTGATAAAAGCATGGTCACCAATCTGAGTTCGATCTGTGTCTTCATTAAGATGAAAGGCAAAGCTCTGAAAATTGAGGCAGGGAGTACCAGGCTCCTGGATTGATAAGAATATCCATATTCAATTCTTCTGCTTTTTAGGATGTCATCCAAAGGCACCCATTTCCCAAAACCTTCAGTGATAAAAAACCATGAACGGGTGACACAACCATGCTCTCTGGTGATTCCATTTCCTGAAAGATTTCCTGCACAATAATTTTGCGCTCACAATAAATAGTTGATTCTTAACAATTATTAACAAGTTGATTGTTAATAACTTATGTTCTTTGAAAGTATGAATTGTGTGCAGATTTTGATTATATTTGATCAAAACCCTGCAAATCATGTTAAAGAAATTACCGAAGCAGCCGCAGTTAGAAATGTTTAAAACGGTGCTGACGAGCTTTATAAACCCTGAGCATGAACTTTGTCTTTTGGCAAGGAACCTTGACTGGGCCTACCTCGAAAGTGAGTTTGCACCATTGTACGGAACAGTTGGCAGGCCTTCAGTTCCAATCAGAACAATCGTTGGCCTTTTGCTATTGAAGCAGATGTACAACCTGGGCGATGAAACAGTAGTACAGCGGTATCTTGAAAACCCTTACTGGCAGCATTTTTGCGGTGAAATCTATTTCCAGTACCGGCTGCCTTTTGACCCAAGTGATTTTGTTCACTTCCGGCACCGGATCGGAGCAGAAGGGATGAAGAAGATTTTTAAGCAGAGCATCGATTTGTTTGGTGAAGATGTAATCAAGAAGGAAGTCCGTGAAGTCAGAGTTGATACCACGGTGCAGGAAAAGAACATCACCTTCCCTACTGATCGTAAGCTATACGAAAAGACAATCGAATATTGTAAACGCATTGCCAGGACAGAAGGGATCAAACTCAAAAGAACCTACACCTTTGAAATACGTAAACTCAAGGCCCAGCTGCGATTTGCAAGGAAGCCCAAGAACTACAAGAAATTGGATCGCCTGCAGAAGAAGCTTTATCGAATCACCGTTAAGATACACAATGACCTTGTGACCCAACTTAACCCAATGTCAAAACAAAGCTACCTGGATACCTTCAACGTATTGTACCGGGTTTTGACACAGCGTCGCGAGGATAAAAACAAAGTGTACAGCATACATGAACCAGAAGTACTCTGCATAGCGAAAGGTAAAGAGCACAAGCCATACGAGTTTGGAAACAAGAGCTCGTTTGCATACACACGCCACGGTGGCATTATTGTAGGAGCCATGGCCATAGAGGGAAACGCCTTTGATGGTCACACATTGAAACCGCAATTGCAACAGGTAAGAGAACTTACCGGAGGAAAAACACGGAAGGCCATTGTGGACCGTGGATACAGAGGACGTGAAAAAATAGGGATCACAGATGTAGTAATGCCAAAGACACTAAAGCGTGAGAGCTACTACCTGAAAAAACAAAGAGAGGCCCGATGTCGATCAAGAGCAGGAATAGAAGGACTGATATCACACTTAAAACATGATCACCGAATGCTCAGAAATTACCTCAAAGGCACAGCCGGAGATCAAATCAACACATTATTGGCTGCTTCGGCATACAATATGATGAAGTGGATGAGATTAAAACGACAAGAGCTTTTATTTTTTCTTTTCCGGTGGTATTGCCAGGCGATTATTTTATCCCCGGTAAATATCCAAGGCATTTGAAGCAACAAAAAAAGTGAATTAATAAGGATCAACTAAATAAAAATTCAGCCATGAAAAAACCAATTTCGTTTCCCCGTTTTACAGCTATCATTATGATCGCCGGAATTATTTTCACCTCCTGCGGGTGTAAAAAAGATACAACAACCGTCAGCGGAGATTTGCAGGTTGTACCACGTGAACCGGCCTATGCAGGCTGTTATCCGGTTGTCGGTACAAGTCAAACCAAATGCTGGGACAGCGCCGGCAACATTATCACGCCTGCTTCAGGCGGAGCCTTTTACGGACAGGATTCCCAGTTTGAACATATAACTCCAGGTTACACCAAAAACAGCGATGGACTTACTGTAAAAGATGAGGTAACCGGTTTAACCTGGCAGCAAAGTCATGACACTGAAATATATTATTGGGCGGAAACTCAAACTGTAGTTGACAATCTGAACAATCAAAACTATGGTGGTTACAACGATTGGCGCGTGCCAACCATTAAGGAACTATACTCTTTATGGAATGCAAGTGTCGGATGGCCCTATATTGACACCGAATATTTTACAATAAATTACAGTACTGAACAAGAACTCAGCCACGCAATATTCTGGAGCAGCGACAAATATACCGGTGTTTTGGGCAACATAAACACAGGGCACGGCGAAGAAGCTGGAGCAGAACTTGCCTTTGGCGTGAATTTTGGCACCGGACATATTAAAGCGTATAGTATCAGTTCAGGCCCAAAGCACTTTGTTCGTTGTGTACGGGGCAATCTTGCGTATGGTGTAAATTTATTCCAAAACAATGGCGATGGAACCATTTCCGATCTGGCTAACGGCCTGATGTGGCAACAAACCGACAACGGTTCTGGTATGGATTGGGAACACGCATTGGCCTATGCTCAAACCCAGAATACAGCAAATTATCTTGGGCACAACGATTGGCGCCTTCCCAATACAAAGGAACTTCAAAGTTTGGTGGATTACACACGTTCGCCATATGCGACAAACGCAGCCAATGTCGGTCCGGCAATAAATGCACTGTTCAGTTGTACCGCTATTCTAAACGATGGAGGAAAGGCTGACTACCCCTATTATTGGACAAGTACCTCGGCTATGTCTATAGCAAATGGCACCTATCCTTCTGCATGGTATGTGGCTTTTGGAAGGGCGGAAGATGGCAATGGCGAGGACCTGCACGGCGCCGGCGCTGTGCGTTTCGACAAGAAGACAGCAGGAACAGGCCAGGGAGAAGAAAGGGTGTTAAACTTTGTACGTCTTGTAAGAAATATCAACTAAAAAAATGAAAAGATACTTTTTGATTATTTTACTAATAATAGCTCATTTATCTTATGCTCAGAACAACAGGCAGAAAATAAGAGGTGTGGTTATTGATAAACTTTCTCAAACAACCCTACCCGGGGCCACCGTTCAAATAATGAATGAAGCCGATAAAAGGGGAGCGGTAACCAATGAAAAGGGGATCTATGTTATTCCCGATGTATTGCCGGGCAGGTATGAGTTGAAATTCTCCTTTGTCGGCTACAAGAATGTATTTGCATCCAGCGTTGTAGTGACTTCGGGAAAAGAGACCATCCTGGATATTGCGATGGAAGAGGATATAAAATCCCTGAATGAGGTCGTGATCACAGCCAACAGCAAGGACAAAACCATCAACAGTTTATCAACCATCAGCGGCCGCACATTCTCCATGGAGGAGGTGAACCGGTTTGCCGGCGGGCGAAGCGATCCTGCCCGGCTTGCCGCGAATTTTGCCGGTGTAAGCGCCACCGACGACAGCCGGAATGACATCGTGATCCGCGGTAATTCGCCAGTGGGGGTATTGTGGCGCATCGACGGCATGGATGCCACCAATCCCAACCATTTTGCGTCGGTAGGCACCACAGGCGGTGCAGTGAGCGCTTTGAACACCAACATGCTGAAGAGCTCCGATTTCTTCACCTCGGCCTGGCCGGCAGAATATGGCAATGCGATTTCCGGCGTTTTTGATATTGGTTTCAGAAACGGGAATACACAAAAGAGAGAAACCACTGTCCAACTTGGGGTAACAACCGGAATTGAGGCGATGACGGAGGGGCCCATCAGCAAATCGAACGGTTCATCGTATTTAATCGGTTACCGCTATTCACTGGCGGGTATTGCCCAGGCCATGGGAATAAACATAGGCACTACCGCTACACCCACATACCAGGATCTCTCATTTAAAATAAACAGCGGGGATACAAAACTTGGCAGGTTTACCCTGTTTGGCATCCTGGCAGCCAGCAGCATTTCGATGGCAGGAGGCAGTTCGAATGAATTATATGGCGGTGGACAACAATCAGATTTCAAGAGTAAGATTGCCATCGGTGGATTGAAACACTTCAAGCAGATCAACAGCAAATCATATATCAGTTCTACGATCGGCATCAATTATTCGGGGACCAACCAATTGAACTACGGGTTGGATTCATTAAGGAATTCATACAGCAAAGAGGAAAACAGGGTTGCCAGAACCGGTTATGAATTCATTACCAACTACAATCTGAAAATCAATTCCAGGCTTTTTTTTAAGGCCGGAATGCAGGCTGAATATATGAATCTTGACCTTTTCAACAGGTTCAGAAGGCGTGAAGGTGAAGAATGGAGCCAGATATGGGATTACAACAGCTACACCACGCTGGCCCAGGTTTATGCACATCTTAAATACAACATCAGCGAAAAACTCACGCTGAATGCAGGCCTCCATGCCCAGCAGTTCTTCCTGAACAATTCATTCTCCCTGGAACCCCGGATCGGGTTAAAGTACGAGTTGAACAATAAGAACAGCTTCAGCTTTGGTTATGGATTGCATTCGCAAACCCAGCCTTTGAATGTCTATTTTTTACAAACGCCCAATCCAGATGGTTCATACAATTATGATAACCTGGAGCTGGGTTTTACGAAAAGCCATCATTTTGTCCTGGGATATGATGTGCAACCGTTCAAAGACTGGCGTTTGAAAGTTGAAGCCTATTATCAGCATCTCGTCAATGTGCCGGTCAATACATATCCAAGCAGTTACTCCATGCTGAATACCGGGGCAAGTTTTCAAACCGACCTGGAAGACAGCCTGGTGAATACCGGCACCGGCAGAAACTACGGCGTTGAACTTACCGTTGAGAAGTTCTTTAGCAGGGGGTACTATGGCTTATTTACGGCTTCGCTTTACCAGTCAAAATACACCGCCAGTGACGGAATAGAGAGAAACACAGCATTTAACGGGAGATATGTGGCAAACTTCCTGGCCGGGAAAGAATGGAAGCTTGGCAAGGAAAAAAGAAATGCCATCACGGCCGACCTGAAAGTCACTTATGCCGGCGGACGATATTATACACCGATAGATTTAGCTGCATCCCAGGCTAGGGGCAGGGAGGTACTCGAAGGAGATGCGTATGCCTATTCAAGTACCTATCCCGATTACTTCAGGCTGGATTTCAAGGTCGGATATACCCTGAACAGCAAGACTAAAAAGTTGTCGCAATCGATTTCGCTGGATATGCAAAATATAACGAACAATAAAAACGTATTCTCACAGGGTTACGACGACAGAAGCAAGACGATCAGTACGACATACCAGCTTGGGTTTTTCCCCAATTTTATTTACAAAATACAGTTCTGATTTCCGATAGAATTATTATAACTTTTTTAACCTGAAAAAAAATATAAATACCCTGATCGATTATCTCAATGAAAAGTTATTCTCAGTGAGCGTAATTATTTTTATTGCAATTACCGTAACAACAATTATTTTGAGGCTCAATTTAAGTTTCTCCCATGACTTAATTTCAGGAGTGGATGGCGGATATTATCCTGTGCAGGTCAGGAATATCTTAAATACCGGTTTGCTCAGTTTTAATGATGTCCCGCTCTATTTTTATTTTTGCGCCTTTATCGTGAAAGTCATTTCCGTATTGGGTTTCACTGTTACCAGCGAAATTATTATTTCCGTTATTAAGGTTGCCGATAGCGCTGCTTTGCCTTTACTTGCAATTCCATTGTTCAAAATGGTATCGCGGAAAAATCGCAGCATTCCCTTTTTCGCAGGGCTGGCCATTCTATTATTTGCCGTTCTCTCATTCACACCGTTTTTAATTCTTGGTGATTTACAAAAGAATGCATTTGCCATTCCGGTGGTGTTTCTTTTAATCCTCTTTATTGAGAAATATTTAATCAATCCTGACAAGCAGAATTTAATAGCTGTGGTAATTTCACTGGCGATCATTGCACTTACTCATTTTGGCGTTTTTGCTTTTTGCACGGCTTTTTTAATCATCCTGCTTGTTCTTATATATCAAGAAAAGGCCGTGTTTCCTTCTGTAATAACTATTTCCGTTGGATTTGGAATGATCGCCTTGTTCGATCCGGACAGGGCTTTCCGATTGATTACTTTCTGGAATGTAATTTTTGAAAGACCTGCATTATTACAAGGGCCGTTGCCGATTCCCCTGTTACTGAACATGATCGGCTCTTATTTCCTTGCAATAGTTGGTATTTTTCAATTCCGGAAGTTTAAAGACAAAACAGATAAAATCACCGCATACATGGCGCTTTCATTCATCGGTTTAATCTTCATTTTTGCTTTTCCGTTTTATGATCTGCAGTATTTCCAAAGATTTGCCGTGTTGCTGTTTATTCCGCAGAGTTTGTTGATTCTGTATTTAATCCGGATGAATCGAAAATTGGCGGTTCCTTTTTCAATTTCACTTGTTTTGCTGACAATGCTGTCAATCTTCTTCTCGTTTTCAGAAGAAAAGAGGCCGTGTATTGATGATCAGGAGTTTGAGGACTTACAAAACATCAAAAAATATATCCTTGAGGATAAGAAAAATACAATTATTATTGCACCACATGGTGTTGAATTTTGGACGGCGTGGACCTTAAATGTGAAAGTGGGAAATGACAGATCAATGGATAAATTGGGATTGGAAAAGTATAAGAATATTATTTTTCTGCAACAAAAAAGCGAAGAGAGACAAGCGCTATCTGGCAGGAGTTCGTTCCGAAAGCCAGGGCGCGGAGCGGGTGGACCTCCCCCGATGGGATCACCGATGGGACCACCAAGGGGCCGCCCTGTTCCTGAAAATTTCAACCTGATCTATAGCTCCTCCTATTTTAATGCCTATCAAAAATTGAACTGAAAAGATATGTTTAAAACAAGAAAATGGTTTCTCCTGCTGTACGCTGTCATCTGGGCACTTGTGCTGATTTCGCCCTATTTAAGATACATCCAGGATATCGGCCCGAATAGTTGGAACAGAATGATCGGCGACTGGACAAATCTCGTCCTGCTCCTTCTTGCTTTTCTGGTCAATTTATTTGTGCTATTACCAAAATTACTCTTTAACAACAAAAGATCTCAATATCTTATAATAGTGATTGTAATGATATTTGTGGTTGCCATTATCAGCCTGCTTATCCATCCTGTTTCCGGACCCCCACCGCATTCCGGCATGGGGGTTCCCCCTACGGATATTCAGACTGGAAGGCCCTCCCCCGACCTTCAATCGCTGCTTGGAGCAATACTTAACAATTTAATTGCGGCGTTGCTTATCATCGGAAGCAGCACCGCGCTTGAACTCGAGTACAAATGGGTGAGTGAACAAAAATTGCGAAAGGATGCCGAGAAAGAGCAACTTAAGACCAACCTGGCTTTATTGAGGCACCAGGTAAGTCCCCATTTTTTCATGAACACCCTGAATAACATCCATTCGCTCATTGAAATAAATTCGGAAAAGGCCCAGGATGCAGTCGTTCGGTTATCCACCCTCATGCGGTACCTGCTCTATGATTCGGCGCAAAACACCATCGAACTGAAAAAGGAGATAGAATTCATTCACAGTTTTATTTCACTCATGCAACTCAGGCATTCTGATGAGGTGGAAGTTACAGTTGTGATTCCTGAGCAGGTTCCTGATATTAAAATACCCCCGATGCTGTTTATTTCGTTGCTTGAAAATGCTTTTAAACATGGGGTGAGTTACCCGCAGAAGTCGTACATTTATTTCGAACTCCGGTTTAGCAGCAGTTTCCTGACCTGTATCATTAAAAACAGTAAACATAAAATTGCAGCAAATTACCCTGGCGAATATTCAGGCATCGGTCTTGATAACATCAAGGAGAGTTTGAAGTTATTATATGAGGATAAATACCAGTTGATCATCCGGGATAAAGAAAGTGAATTTGAAGTTGACCTTAAAATTCCATTATGAAGATTTCCTGCATCGCCATTGATGATGAACCGCTGGCAGTAAAAAAGATATCAGCCTATATTCAGAAAACCCCATTCCTGGAACTGGTGGCCGAATGCCGGAGTGCATTCGAAGCGATGGAGATCATCAACAACCGCACGATCCAGCTCATTTTTATTGACATCAACATGCCCGACCTGAGCGGACTGGAATTTGTAAAATCCTTGACCGATAAACCTTATATCGTATTTACCACCGCCTACAGTGAATATGCCGTGGAGGGTTTCCAGGTTGATGCAGCGGATTATCTGTTAAAACCCATCACCTACAGCAGCTTTCTGAAAGCGGCCAACAAGGTGAAAAATCTGATTGATTTAACCGCGAACAGCCAAAAGGAAAGCATCAGGGCAACCGCCAGTCATTTGTTTGTAAAATCAGACTACAAGCTCATCCGCATTGAACTGGATGACATCAGATATGTTGAAAGCCAGCATGAGTATATCAAGATTCATTTGACCAACAGTGATCCCGTGATGACGCAGCTGAGCCTGAAGGCGATCGAAGAACAGCTGCCATCCGACAGGTTTATGAGGGTTCATCGTTCCTTTATAGTTAATCTTAAAAAGATTTCAGTAATAGAACGGAACAGGATTGTGTTCGATGGCAAAGTATATATCCCGGTCAGCGAGCAATACAAAGAAAAATTCCAGGCGTATATTGACGGGAATTTTGTATAATGAAGGTTTATCTGTGGATTCCAGATAACTGCTTTTTTAAAAATAAATTTTACCAGGTTATTGATGAATGTATCTGTTTCCAGGAAGCTTCCCTTCTCCCTGATGGCCAAACCGGTCGGATCGGCCTGCAACCTGAATTGTACCTATTGCTATTATCTCGAGAAAGAAAAACTCTTTCCGGGGGAGATGCATCAAAGGGTTATGAGTGAAAAACTCCTTGAAACCTATATTACACAAACTATTTATTCGTCAAGGGAACCGGTTGTTCTTTTTGCCTGGCACGGTGGTGAACCAATCATGCGGGGAATGGACTTTTTCAAAAGGGTTATCCAGCTGCAGCAAAAGCATGGCGGGGGACGGGTGATCGAGAATTCCCTGCAAACAAACGGAACAACGCTGACGGATGAGTGGTGCCGGTTTTTCAGCGACCATCATTTCCTGGTCGGGCTTTCGATCGATGGCCCTGAACATTGCCATGATCATTACAGGGTTTACCGGAACGGACATGGCAGTTTTACCCAATGCATGAGAGGGCTGGAACTGCTGGTAAAGCACAAGACTGAATTCAACACCCTATCGGTGGTTCATGATTATAATTCAAGATACCCGGAAGAGGTGTACCGGTTTTTGAAAAGCACTGGCAGCCGTTATATGCAGTTCATGCCGGTGGTTGAACGGATCGATGGCACGGCGAAACCTGATGAACCCAGGATCCTGCCTGCAGGCATCCTGAAAAACGGAGAGATTACCGACTGGACGGTTGACCCGGTTGATTATGGGAATTTCCTGATCGGGATATTTGATGAATGGGTTCGCCACGATGTGGGTGATTATTTCGTGCTTACATTCGATTGTGTGCTTGAAAACCTGATGGGTGTTCCCCCTGCTGTGTGTGTTTCGGCCAGGACCTGCGGCCATGCCGGTGTTGTGGAATATAACGGGGATGTTTTCGCCTGCGACCATTTTGTTTTCCCCGAATACAAACTCGGCAACCTGAATGAAACATCGATGGAGCAAATGATGAATTCGCCGTTTCAGCAGCAGTTTGGCCAGGACAAGCGTGACACGCTGCCGGCCTACTGCATAAAATGCGGATTCCTTGACCTCTGCAACGGGGAATGTCCAAAAAACCGCATCGTAAACACACCCGACGGGGAGCCGGGATTAAACTATCTCTGTCCCGGTTTCAGGATGTTCTATAAACACGCCTTCCCTTACTTTGATTTCATGGCCAATGAACTGCGGAACAAGCGGCTGCCGTCGAATGTGAAAAAATGGGCGTTAAGCCGTCCGCGGTCAAAGACAGGGAGGTAGATCAACCGGCCGGTTCTATTTCATCACGATCATTTTCTTCACCTTCATTTGCTGGTTATAGGCAAGTCCGAAAAAATAGATGCCGGAGCCAAGCTGGTCGGCCTTCACGGTATATTTATGAACGCCGGGCGTCAGCGTTTGATCCACCAATACCATCACCACATTTCCTGATAAATCGGTAACCGCCAGTCGTACCTTCCCGGTTTCGGGGATGAAGAATGAAATGGATGTTTGCTGGCTGAAGGGATTTGGGAAATTCTGGAACAGCGTTAAATATTTTGGGGCAGGTGTTGGATCAGCCACACCAAGCGCCGCGGCAAGTTCCTTTTTCAGGGCTGTATTTTTTAACCGCAACTCTTCGGTTGTCATGCCCGGAACGCTCACACCATCGCGGATCTCGCCGGTCGAGAAATCATCCAGGTTGATCAGTTCGATCGGATCACTGGTAAGGCAATAGAGTTCCCACTGATCCTTTTCAATCCCCTTTGGGTCCACATATTGCGCGATTTTCCAGTCGCCGGTGCAGAAGGCCCTTACATTGTTGGGCTGGCGCACCGTGCCGGGGAGGAGGGAATATCCCAGGCTGATGGTTGAATCAACCCGACTGAGAAACAGGTTATATTGGCTGATCTTACCGGAGTCGCCGAGTTCCGTGATCATATCGCTGGTCATGAACAGGACACCGGTTCTCTGTTTTCCGTCAGGACCGATGATCGGGCCGGTATTTGTGCCCTTGATATGGGCCGACAGGTCAGTTCCCGGGAAATTCGGGGTGGTGGCATGACCTTTGACTCCGCCCATGGCATTTTTCAATGAGTCGGCCTTGAACCCGGCCAGCCCCAGCAGGGTTGGCACAAGATCGATGGAGCTTGTAGGCTGGACGATCTCCCTGATCACATCTCTATTTGAATTGACCAGGGGGGAGGAGATGACCAGCGGCACCCTCACCGACTCTTCATAGGCGTTGTACCACTTTTGGATCATGCCGCCGTGGGCTGCCACCATATCCCCGTGATCGGCCATGAACACGACGATGGTATTGTCGGCAAGACCAGATTCATCAAGGGTTTTCATTATTCTGCGGATCTGCAGTTCGGCGAGGTACTGGCAGTAGAAATAGAACTGCATGTACCGGAGGGACCAGTCTGAGTAATCGCCTCCCTGGAGCTGAAATGGCAAGGGTGAACGTTTTTTCAGGCCAAGCTGGCTGAAACCATAATCGGTATTGGCCCCAAATGCCAGCCCCCATTTGAAGGAATAGTCCTGCTGGCAGCTTGGTTTGTCGGCAAGTGACTCGCCAAAGGTTGGCGGCAGTGCACTGTTTTCCTGGGGAAACCCCTGGGGGTTCAGGTCAACCCTGATGTTTTTATTGACGGGTTGCCCGTTTTCCCAGGTAGGAACGATACCCAGGAGGCTCTGGTCTCCCATGGCGGGAATTAACAGCGCGGGTGGATAATCTTTCCATGGAACCACCCCATTGGTATCGGGCACCTGCCAGTTGACGGGCCAGGAGCTAACATCATGCGGGTTGACCAGCGAGGCGACCGTAAACCACGGGGTCCCGGAGGGATTTATTCCCTGGTTATGCAGGAAGCCGGTGATGTTTTCGGCGAACACCACATCGCGGTAAACCCCGAGATTGTCTGCCGTTCCGCCGTGTGGTTCGGGATAGGAGCTTTCCCACTCTGAAAAGCCCCAGGGTTCGAGGTAACGGGGCGGTGCAGCTTCCGAAACGTGCCATTTTCCAAAATAGTGGGTGGTATACCCTGCTTTACGGAACCAGTCGCCCAGGGTGGGGGCGCCGAGGGAATCAAGAAATGGCACATCTTCGCCTGTTTTGAACAGTCCGTCGGTTTGATCAACGCCGGTAACAGTTGAATACTGGCCGGTCATGATGCAGGACCTGCTGGGTACCGAAGCGGCAGAGGCGGTGTAGTTCTTTTTAAGTAAAACAGCGTTTTGCCGAAGGCGCATCAAGCCAGGGAAAAACTGCGTGTAGGCATTGCCTGCAGAAAGAGACCTGAAGCCAAGGATCTCCTTCAGTTCCCGGACTGCGCCCTCATTGGATCCGTATCCCTCGGGCGGGGTCTGCATCTGATCGACCATGATCAGCAGGATGTTTGGATGTGATGTATTCCGTACAGGGGGAGTATCACGAAATCCTGTGAGCGCGGCAACAGCCAGCATTGTTGGAGGAAGGCCGTAATATACCCGGGGAATTTTTTTCATGGGATGGCTGGTTTGATGAATAGCTCAATGGATAAAATTAGGAAAAAGTCGGAGATCCGGGAGGTTTTTTATCAGGAATTATGTTGGCCCGCTGAGGGACGCAGTCAACTTACCAGCCGGTGGAGATGCTGCCGTCGATGATGCCGGCTTTGATATGGTCAACGGCAAGTTTTACGCTGTCGGGTATCTGCGCGTTGTAATCGTGCCAGGGAGCAAGCTGGACACCCTGGTTCTCAAGGTTCCCGGTATAGATGCTGCCGCCTTTAAAGGTGCTGTTGATGAAAGATTTAATCACAGCATAAATGGCATTGTCCAGGCTTTTCATGGCCGAAGAGACCAGGATATCCTTAACCTCCGGGAAGGAGTAATACTGATCGACATCGACCCCGATGCCCGTCATCCCGCGTTCTTTGGCCTGGAGGAGGACTCCGTTCCCGGTTTGCCCGCCCACCCCGAACATCACATCGGAGCCCAGTGTAATGAGGCTGTCGGCAAGATGCCTGCCCAACCCCGAATCGATGAAAGATCCGGCATAAGCGCCATGATGGGTCACTGATTTTCCGTATTTCTGGTTGAACCGTTCAACCCCGTTGAGGAAGGGTTCGGTAAACTGCCTGATTGCCGGGATCTCAAGAGCCCCGACGAATCCCACTGCCGGGTTTTGTCTGTCGTGACTGCTGGCCCACCATGCCGATAAAAAGCCCAGCGGATAGGCCACTTCGTCCACATCGAACAAAATGCTCACAGCGTTGGGCTGGGGTTCCGACAATTGAGCATCCACCAGGATGAACCGCGACCCGGGGTGCTTTTTAGCAGCCGTTACCACGGCTTCGTTCCACATATAGCCTACGGCGATGATCAGGTCGAAATTCAGGCTGCCATAGTATTCCAGCCTTTCGGTGTACCTGTTGGTGGTGGTATCGATGTTATAAGCCGTCTCGAAGCTGAAATCCTTCTTTGCCCGTTCGAGACCTGTTTTACAGCTCTGGAGAAATGAAAGATCATCGAAGGTGGTGCCCTGGGCCAGTATGGCTACACTGACCGTTTGCGTGGGGAGGTTGTCCTCTTTTTTACAGGATGTTATAACCCACAGGGTAGCGATCAGGAAAAAAAGCAGCGTGCCTGCGGGCTTATTCATCGGGTTGAATTTTTTTGCAAAATTAGGTAAAATCGTGACGCGGGACTGGCCCGGTGTGTTTTTCGTATTCCTTTGTAATGTGTTCAGCGACAAATTTTCACGGTTGGCAGACCGCTTTTCTTTTGCAGATCTTTTTTTCATACATTTATCCGCAGAGCCAAACTTTTAATAAAAGCATATGAAAAATCTAACCGTCACCCTGGTACTTTGTTTTTGCATGATCTGTCCCATGCTGAAGGCCCAGGAAAAGATCTCGGCCGGACAGCTTGGCAAGGAGATCTATCCGGCGTTGCTGGTCATCGATCTGCAGAACGATTACCTTCCTCACATGTCGGAAGGGGATAAAAAAACCGCACTGGATACAATCAACAGTGCGATCGCTCTTTTTCACAAAAACAACCTGCCGGTGATCCGGATCTACCATCATGATGTATTGCGGGGGCCGCAACCGGGTACCGATGGATTTGAATATCCAAAATCAGTGGCCATCGCCGACAGTGATCCCAAAGTCATCAAGCAGTACCAGGATGCCTTCGCGAAGACCTGCCTCGACAGCCTTTTAAAAGTGCGCGGGGTGAACACCGTGTTCCTTTGCGGTTTGAGTGCCACAGGCTGCGTGCTGGGCACCTATTTCGGCGCCCTCGACCACGACTATCTTGCGCTCATGCTTCGGGAGGGGCTCATCAGCCCGGAGACCAAACAAACCGAAATGATCCGGGATATATGCAGGACCATCGGCTTCGGGTCAGTAAAGAACATGCTGAGCAGGAAAAGGTAGGAGAATCATTGCCTGATGATCACTCCCCATTCTGTTGTAAAAAATCCTGCCCGCCTGAAACTGCGGTCGACCGGATGCTGTCCGACGGAGGTGACTTTATCGGTTCCCCTGATCGCATAAAACAATCTCAAAGAATTATCCGGATGGGTTGAATAATCAACCTGGATTAAATTTTCAATAATCGCTTTTTCCTGGGGATAGATAAGGTAATATCTGAAGGTTGTTAATTTCGGTATCCAGTAATCGGTAAAGTCCTTAATCTCCTTTTGACTGAACATGTATTCAGCCATGTTTTTCTGAAAGAAGCTCATTAGCATTTCTTTCTCAATAATCCAACCTGTCCTGGTTTGCCATTCATTTGGCTGGTCGCTTTCGTAGAACAGGTAATCGTATTTATCATCAATTTTTCCCGTGGCATCAATGTGTACATCCCACCCATCGTTATAAGCCGGGATTGATGTCACCATCTTCCCCCCTTTTGGAAATGACACCCTGACCTTTAGGTTCAACGTCTGTTGCGGGTAGATGTAAATATTTGGTTTATAAACCCTTACGGTGTCAGGCTCTACCGTTTCCGGTTTCTTGCAGCCCTGAAAAGGAATGAGGAACAACAGGATTATTCCGACAATCATTCCTAAAGATACCATGCTTACAGCAATAGATTTCATGGAAATAGGATTTGGATAGTCATACAAGGGACCCGATACTTTTTCCGGATCGGACAGGAGGGTATTTCCTTTCTTACACATCACACCGGTTTATGATACAAATGTATTAAACATCCTGAACATATCCACAACGTAATCTCCACCCGGAATTTCAGGATGAAATAAAATTATCATCACCTTGCAACATTTTTGACTCCTCCGTTGTCTTAGTCATATAAAAGCCACCATTATGTCTGTAAAAATTGACGAACATATGGGCACAACCCTGGCTATGGTTCAGCGTAATTTCGTGCCAAAAGTAAAAATCAGGTTCAGGGTTCAGAATTACCTTGAAAATTCAACCCGAGAGGTTGATTCCATCTCGGTAAACGGATTCACGGACCCATCGTCCTTCTTTGAAGAGGTCGCAATGAATTGTGACAGTTTATATTTACAACTGCTGGTTCATACCCTTTCTAAGGACGGTGATTTACCTGACCTGATAAAGATGATCTATACCTATCTTCCTCCTTTAGACAACCTTTTTATCTTCAGACCCATAGCGGCGAAGGGAGGCAGGCCACCTTCTTTAAACAAACGCTGCATGTTCGGAAACATCAACTGGCAGATTGAATATGGTGATGGAACTGGAGACTGGAGGTCATTAGAACGGGAAACGGGAGATTGGGATAGGTATCAAACAGAGGATTTGAATTTGGATAAATGCGATAACCAACTGCTAAAGGCGAGTGAAGAAAAAATCCTGCAAACCCTTTGGCCCTATTCCCAGATTGTATTCGATAGTACAGGATATCTCTATGAACGGCTTCATGTTTTGTACATGGATGTTTTTGCCGGAACACCAAAGGTAAGCGGGTATAAAAAAAGTCATTGCTGTGGCTTTCAGTTGCCAACGATACCTGAAGTTACCGATTGTGCAACGAAGGATATCCTTCATACCATCGGGATCCCGTTTCTGTCAAAGAATTGATTTTAGTTTCATCGAGAGAATGGTTGTAAAAGTTTCAGGTTATCAATGTCCAGGTTTTCCAATACGAAGGCATTCCATTTCAGCAGGGCTTTTTTATTTTTACCCAGTTTCGCCTCCTCCAGGTATTTTGCTGTTGTCTGATTCATCCCATTTAAGGTAGTCCGGTACACTGAATCGATTTGGCTGATGGCGTAATCCCCTGTGTTCAGTGTCTTTTCCATTTTTCTTCGTTCAATTTCACAGAGATCGAAAAAGATATTCAGAAATGCCTTTGTTTCGGGTTCATCGGGAAGATGAAAATGTGTTTTTTTTTCGTCAAAAACAGTAAAGGACCTGAAGGAAAAGGCATCGCCGGCCCGGGTAAGCAGGACCATCCCGGCCCGTTTGGCAACATTGCGGAAGACAAGCATCACGACATTATCCCCCATCAGCTCAAAATCGAGCACTGAAAAGGTTTTATCTTCGTACAACACGGTATGGCTGACTGCGGATATTTCTACCTCCTTCAGGATGTAAGAGATGGGACGAAGTAATAATACGACCGGGGTGGCTGATTTTTTCAAGATATCGTATTTTGCATAGTCATATCCGATGCAGCTGATGACAACTGTCGCCGGGATTTGATCCAAAACCAGTGTAAAGTCGCCGTTTTTATCCGTTGCGGTTCCCTGCTTTGTGCCGTAAATCCTGATATTGGCTTCGGGGACAGGCTTGTTGGTGAGCTCGTTCCGGACCGTTCCCATGATTTTTATAGATTGTGCCAGGCAGAGTTGATGAAGTAAAACAAATAAAACAAAGGGGAGGATCAGGTTTCGTATGCTGGACATATCCGCTATTTATGCAAGCATTTCTTGTTTCGGAATTGTCCGAAAGTTACACAATTTCAGCAATTGTGACAACTTGTGGGTTTTCTGTTTTATGAGAATCCGATTTATTTATATTTGCATTAGGATCATACTGTCAATGGTCATCCCAAAGCCAAATAACCATTAATATCTCAACAATGAAAACTAAAACCCGGTTCCTCGCCCTCCTCACCCTGGTCCTTTTATTCCAGTTTTTTACCAACTGTTCAAAAACTGAATATGTATCCGGCAACTCACTGGACAGGCTGAACTGGTCGGAACGGAACTACCAGGTTCTGAACCAAATGATTTTGGACAATGGCCTCGGTGGAAAGTATTATCATAAAGGTGAAATACCTTACATTGTGCTGGACTGGGACCAGACATGCGCACATTTTGATGTGGAGGAGGCCGTGATGCGTTACCAGCTGTTCAACCTCAGGTTTAAATGTTCGGTGGCACAGTTTAAAAGCCTGCTGAAGGATACCATCAACGGAATTACGCAATTGTCGGACGAATACAAGGGAATCAGGCTGGCCGATATCAATGCCGACCTGATGAACGATTACCAGTTCATTTTGGATAATTACAATGGTTTCAACGGAAAGATGACCTTGGAGGAGATGAAGGCGACCCCCCGGTTTAACGACTTTGTCACCCGGATGCTGTTCCTGGCTGATGGATACATGGGCACGACCGGTATCGGGATGAGCTATGTTTACGAGTGGGAGCTATACCTGTTTGCCGGTTTTACCGTGGAAGAGGTGAGGGCCATGGCCAAAGAGGCCATTTCGTATGAACTGGCCAATCAGATCGGCCGCCACACCCTGGAGTCGCCTGCCGGTTTAACCACCCTTGCCGGCAGGGTAACCTGTTCCTTTAATTCAGGACTGCGTGTTTTTCCCGAGATGCAGAACTTAATCACAACCTGCCGCGATTACGGCATTGAAGTGTATATTGTTTCGGCCAGTTACAAGCCGGTGGTCGAGGTATTTGGGGGCATCGGGACCTTTGGCTACAACCTGCCTGCCGACCATGTGATCGGAATGGAGCTTTCCATCGGCGCCGACGGGAAAATCATTCCCGAATACAAAGCCGGCTGGGTAAAAACGGTGAGGGCCGGAAAGGTGGAGGCCATCAATCAGGTGATCAAATCCCAGCCCGGTAAAAATCATGATCCCCTTTTTGCGGGAGGCGACAGCGATGGTGATATTGAGATGCTGACTCAGTTTCCGGGAATGAAGCTGGCGCTGATCTGGAACCGGGTGAAGGGCGGGGAGATAGGGGCACTCTGCAAACAGGCTGTGGCCGAAATGGAGAGCCAAAGTCCGCGGTTTATCCTTCAGGGACGCAATGAAAACACGGGGATAGCGATGCCTTCGTCGGAATCGATCCTGCTTGGGAAAACGCAGCCGGAACTACTGAGAAAATAGGATTTTCAGAACAAGAATAACACCCACCAATCATTTAAATCTCAACCCATGAAAACAAGAAATTTTATCAACCTGGCACTTTGGTCCCTGGTACTTATTTTCGTATTCATGCCGGGCCACAAATCCTCAATGGCCCAGAATCCTGCTGCTCCGGCCAACCCGGCACAGGTGAACACAGAACAATCACAAAATACCGTTGTTTATCCCACCGCTGTTTCCTATGGAACTTTTCTGGGTGCCACCAGGCCTCTCAGGGAGATTCCCCCCTCGAACCAGAAGGAGCGGAACAGGAAGAAATTCCGGGAAGAATATCTCAATCCGACCATGAAATACAGGTCCTATCCGAATGCAGATCATGCGCTGCCAATAGGCGAAGACCCTGTTGCCCAAAAGCAGATGGGAACCCTCCTGTTCGATCAAAGTCAGCAGGTCAATTTTGAAGGACAATCTGCCTTTCTTGTGCCAGATGATAATGGAACAGCAGGACTTGATCACTACATGCAGACGATCAATATGACCTATGCAATTTATGATAAATCGGGCAACCTTGAGGCTGGACCGACCAACCTCAATGAGTTGTTCGAAGATGTTCCCGGAGCCGAGTGGAACGATGGAGATCCGATCGTATTGTATGATGAACAGGCCAACCGCTGGCTCGTTGCGGAGTTTTCAATTCCCTCAGCCGCCCCCAATTATATCCTCGTGGCTGTGTCGGAAACCGATGATCCCACCGGAAGATGGTATCCCTATTCATTCGAGCTCCCGGCGATGCCGGATTATCCCAAATTCGGGGTGTGGCGTGATGGCTATTATGTCGGGGTCAATAATACAGAAGGGTTAGATGACATTTTTGTTCTCGAACGCTCGGAAATGCTTCTGGGAGATACCGCGCAGATAGTGGAATTCAAAAATCCCTATCGCCCCGGCCCGGGAGGATTTATGGTCGTACCCCCTGTCGATAACGATGGCGCCTTTGCTCCTGAAGGATCCCCGGGTCAGTTTGTCGCATTCAACGATGATGCATGGGGTGGAACCGATCAGCTCTGGATCTATGAACTGGCAGTGAACTGGACCAATCCGCTAACCTCTACCTTCAGGCGTTCACAGCAAATTGATGTGGCCAGCTTTTCCAGCGATTTCGGCAGCGACTGGAATAACATCAGGCAGAAAGGAAAAACCCAGAAGCTCGATGCAGTCAACGCAATTATCATGAACATGCCCCAGTACAGGAATTTCGGATCGTACCAGACCCTGGTGTGTAACCATACCGTCAACGTTGATGGCAAAGGGCGGGCAGGTGTCAGGTGGTACGAATTGCGGAAAACGGATATGTTATGGACCATTCGCCAGCAAAGCACCTATACTCCGGATACCAATAGCCGGTGGATGGCCAGCATCCTGCTGAATGGTGAAAACAAGATAGGGCTGGGTTATTCAATCTCTAGTCTGGGCGAATATCCCGGGATAAGATTCTGCGGACAATCCTCCACCTCCTATCTGGCAGGAAATTCAACACTGGACATTGCGGAATCGACCATATGGGCAGGGAATTATTCACAGGATTCAACCAACAGATGGGGTGATTATACCTCCCTGGCCATTGATCCGACGGATGACAAGACCTTTTGGTATACAAACGAATACATCATGAATGACAACAAGCGGGCTACCAGGATCGCATCCTTTGCCTTTGAAAGTCCTGTAAGCGTTAATCCCGCTGAAAGCAATGAAAATTCATTGTTCAGGGTTTTTCCAAATCCTTCTCAAGGTATATTCACCATCACGCCACAGAACGATGCGGCTCCAAGCCTGGATGTTCAGGTATACGACCTGGCAGGGAGGCTGGTGTTTGAGAAGCAATACGGCTCTCAGAACGAATACATCTTGGATCTTTCACAAGCTAAAAGCGGAATTTATACCCTCAGGCTGCAAAGCTTGAGAGCCGTACAAACCATCAAACTGATCAAACAATAAATGATCGATTGTTTAAGACCAGAGAAGATGAAGAACATAATACAACCATGTCTGTTTTTCCTTGTAATCCCGATCTTCCTGATGATCGCAGGATGTTCCAAAAATGAGACTGCCGACCCCATCACCACACCGGAAATCTTTCCCCTTAAAACCGGGAACCACTGGGTATACAGGACAACAACAAACGACACTGTTACAGCGACACATGTGAACGATGTGATCAAGGATACGCTTTGTAACGGTGAACCATGGTTTGTACTCACCTACGACAACTCAGTACGGACCGTCTGCCGCAACAATACAGCCGGATGGTGGTTTCAATACCAGGCAACGCCCCATTCGCCGGAAACTCCATCCCTTTATTACCGCTATCCGGCATCGGTGAATGAGGTGTACATGACCCTTGACAGCACCAAGGTGACGGTATTGTCAGTGAGCGACATTGTGACGGTCCCGGCAGGTAAGTTTACATGCTACCGCTACCACATGATCCACTACCGTGAGGGTTTTGAATGCGACGAATACCTCTCGCCAGGGACCGGGCTTATCTGGCATGTGGTTTATTCCCCGGGCAGCGGAATCACGAAGGTTGCTGAGGTTACTGAACTAATGTCATTTGGAAATACGCAAATGATGGATTAACCGCCAAAGAAATAAAGTAAATTAACCTGACAAACATTTGCTATGGATGAAATGTCATTTCAGCACTATCTTCTCGGCTTGTTTGCTGTAGCCAATAATATAGCGGCGATACCCCTTTATATTAACCTGATAAACGGGCGGACTGATAAAGAGCAGCACAAGATATGCAGCACAGCCACAATTGCTGCAGTTGTAACCATGGTCATCTCCCTGTTTGCGGGACTTGCAGTGCTGAATTTTTTCCAGATAAGCGTTCCGGCATTCAGGATTGCAGGGGGACTGCTTCTGTTGAGTACCGGTTTCGGGATGATGAATTCTGTACAGAGGTCAATGGAAATTGCTGAACAAGCCTTCTCGAAGATTATCTCGACGGCCATCATCCCCATAGCCATCCCCATGACGACTGGAGCAGGGACCATATCTACGATCATCCTGTTTGCCGAAAGCGCCCAGGGCAAACCATACCTTCATTTTGCACTGCTGGGAGCCATCGGAGCAATGACGGGGATCATCTACCTGACATTCTTTTATTCTCCCAAGATCGTCCGCTTTCTGGGTGCGACCGGACTGGATGTTCTTACCAAGATCTTTGGTCTGATCACCCTGGCGCTGGGGATACAATTTATCATCACTGGCATTGCAGACGCTTTCCCGAAAATTATGTAAAACAGAGGGTTGAACCTGATTGCTGTGCCGGGAATTTCCTCAAAAGCATTGAATAATTCATCTAAGGTTTTCATCAGCAGATCAATTTCGGCACAAAAATACCGGTCTTCTCTGAAAACAAAAGGTTATATTCTTTGAAACAAGATGCAAAGTCTCAGGTTCACTTTGAGTATCCCCTAAGTTTCGCCAGGTTCTATCTATACTTTGGGTTTGTTAAAGGAGACCATCAGCTTATTCCCCATGCGTGCCTCATATCTGGTTTTTGTCTCCTGCTCCTTGGATTTATCTGAAATAAAAATTGTTGTCCTGCCTCCGTCTAGCATGATGGGATGTTTACCTACGATGGAGCCCGACAATATTTTCGAATCGGGAATTTTTAGCCGTTGCCGTTCCTGCATCATCCTGAATTCCATTGTATCTTTTTTCATTTTCCGATTGTTTTACAGCATACCATCATTGATATTTTTACAAGATACGAATAATTTTTAAGATGGGGTAGAATTAGTTTTAATTAACTAATCCAGGATACAAAACAGTTCCGTCTCCTCGTACCTTGAGGCCACCACGATTTTGATGCCGTTTGCATGTTGGTTGAAGAGTTCATGCACCAGCTGAGGATGGTTGTTTTCGGCCGAAAGATGCGAAAGAACCAGGAGCTGCATTGAGGGCGAACGATGGGTGGTGAAGAGTTTCAGCGCCTGGTCGTTCGACAGATGTCCCTCGGCGCCCCGAATACGCCGTTTCAGGTAGAGGGGATAGCGTCCCCGTTCGAGCATCTCTTCGTCATAGTTTGCTTCCAGGAAGGCTGCCTGGCACTGACCGAGGTGGTGGATTACCTGTTCGCAGACCGTACCAATATCGGTGAAAACACCTGCTGTAAGGCCGTTTGAACTTATCGTAAAGCTGTGCGGTTCGGAGGCATCATGCCATTTTGGGAAAGGATTTACGCGCAGACCGCCGATATGCACAGGGGATCCCGGGGAAAAAGGCCTGATTGCCTGCGGGTCAAGGTTTAGACGGCTATGTCGGTAGGTTGCTTCCGTAATGTAAATGGGAATTCCATGTTTACGCGAAAGCACCTCTGCTCCCCGCGTATGGTCGGTATGCTCATGCGTGATGAAGATGCCCCTGACATCGCGGATCGGCAGCCCCAACCTGATCATTCTTCGTTCAGTTTCACGGCAGGAGATACCTGCATCGATCAGCACGGCCTCCTCCCCATTGCTGATATAGTAACAGTTTCCATTGCTTCCTGAATTAAGCGAAGTGATATAAAGCGGCATATGTGCAAAGAACGGAAAAATCCGGGCTTGTCGTTCTCCTGAATCTTTTTAATTTTGGAATATGGATATGATAAGATACCTTGCAACGTGGGTGCTTCTTTTAATTGTCCTTTCGCTCGGCGGATGCGGTGAAAAAGAATCATCAATTACAAGCCTTAAGATGCTTGAGGGAGGCAAAACCTTCGCCGTTCCCACTGGAACTGCTGCCGACCAGTTCGTAAAAAAGAAATTTCCGGATGCGGTCATCGAATACTATAACAGTGTGATGGATTGCGCATTGGCAGTTAAAGATGGGAAGGCCGATGCCGCGGTGTATGACTTGCCGGTATTGAAAAATATTGCAGCCAAGAATGAAGGACTGCTGGTGCTGCCGGAATTGCTTTTTGATGACCAGTACGGATTTGCAGTGAGACTGCAGGATACCCTTCTGAAGAAAGCCATGGACGCGGTATTGGATGAACTAAAATCAAATGGCACCTATGATGAAATGAGCAAACGGTGGTTTCCTGGTAAGGGTAATCCGGGTCCCATGCCTGAACTGAAATTCGATGAAGCGAACGGGGTTTTGAAATTCGGCACGGCGGCCATCTCTGAACCCATGTCATATTATGACGGCCAGAAAAATGTGGTCGGCTTTGATGTCGAATATGCCTCCTATATTGCGAAGAAGCTGGGGAGGCGGCTTGAAGTTGTTGACATGGAATTTGGCGCCATGATTCCGGCGCTGATTGCCGGCAAGGTTGACATGATAGGTGCAGGCCTCTCCATCACCGAAGAGCGTGCAAAAAGTGTGTTGTTCTCGCGCAGCTATTACAAAAGCGGACTTGCAGCCATGGTGGAGGATGGTTCAAAAGAAGATTCTGAAGAATCCGGCACGAAAATGAAATCGATCGGGGATATAAAAACGAAACGAATCGGCGTCCTGCTCGGAAGTATCCATGATTCCTATGCAACCCGCACCTTTCCTAAAGCCACGATTCTACAGTATCAGAACCTCTCCGATATGCTGTTTGGCCTTAATTCAGAAAAGGTGGATGTTGCCTTTATGGATCATACGGGACTTAAAGATGTGTTCAGCAAAAATCCTGATTTGGGTGTCCTGGCCGAAAATGTTTTTGCCGTTGATATCGCCGCCGGGTTGAATCAGGAAAATGATTTGCTGCGCGAACAGTTTAACACATTTCTGAAAGAAATTAAATCCAACGGCATCTATAAAGATATGACCAACCGCTGGATGGACAAAGGATTATCGGAAATGCCTGAAATAAAAGGCAAAACAGCAAACGGGCAGCTGAAGGTGGGGATTGTAAGCGACCTGGGATTGCCTACCACCATCATGAAAGATGGACGGCTGGTTGGCTTCGACATTGAAATGGGTGAACGATTTGCCGCCTCCATCGGAAAGGAATATGTTCCGATTGATCTGCAGTTTGCAGCCATGCTGGCTTCGGTCTCTACCAACAAGATCGACCTGATCACCAGTTCACTGATGATTACCGAAGAACGGAAAAAACAGATCGACTTTTCCGATCCCTATTACAACTCGGGAGTGAGCATCATCGCTAAAAAAGAAAACATCGACCGGCCCTTTGCCCTGACAGGAGATCCGGCTGCCGGCAAAAAAACTATTTTTAAAAGCATCTCAGAAAGTTTTTACAACAACATCATCCTGGAGAAAAGATACCTCCACATCCTTGACGGGCTGAAGGTAACCTTGCTGATTTCGTTGCTGGCAGCGCTGTTTGGAACGTTTATCGGCGGCTTGGTATGCTACATGCGGATGTCGAAAAAAAGAATCCTGTCAGAAACTGCGAAGATCTATATTTCACTGTTGCGTGGAACACCCGTGCTGGTGCTGCTGATGATCATCTATTATGTCGTATTTGCCTCTGTGAACATCAATCCGCTGATCGTGGCGGTGATTGCCTTTGGATTGAACTTTGGCGCCTACGTTTCGGAGATGTTCAGGACTTCAATTGAAAGCATCGACCGTGGGCAGCGCGAAGCGGCCATTGCAGGGGGGTTTACCAAGATCCAGACATCTGCTTATATCATCATCCCTCAGGCCATGCGACACATTCTGCCGGTTTACAAGGGGGAGTTTATTTCCCTCCTTAAAATGACCTCCATCGTAGGCTATATTGCCGTGCAGGATCTGACCAAGGCAAGCGACATCATCCGCAGTCGTACCTTCGATGCTTTTTTCCCGCTTATCATGGTGGCGATTCTATACCTGCTCATTGCCTGGCTTTTTACCTATATTTTGGGGCTGATTGAAATTTCGGTGGACCCCAAAAGTAAACGCAGGAAACAAAGAAGGGAGGGAGGACAATGATCAAGGTAAGAAATCTTTCGAAACATTTTGGGGCTCTGGTTGTCCTGAAGGATATCAGTGTTGATATTAAAAAAGGGGAGATCATCTCCGTAATCGGCCCCTCAGGAACGGGAAAAAGCACCTTCCTGCGCTGTCTGAACCTGCTGGAAACTCCAACAGGCGGAAGCATCTTCATCGATGACATTCCGCTGCTCGATAAACACACAAATATTCCTAAGCTGCGTCAGCGGATGGGAATGGTGTTTCAATCTTTCAACCTGTACGCCCATCTTTCGGTTCTTGAAAATCTGACCATTGGCCCCATCAAACTGCTTGGAAAGAAAAAGCACGAGGCGGAGCTGAAAGCCAGGGAGTTGCTGAAGCTGGTTGGCCTGGTCGAAAAGATGGAGAGTTACCCCGATGAACTGTCGGGTGGCCAGAAGCAACGGGTGGCCATTGCACGCTGCATGGCCATGGAGCCTGAGATCCTGCTCTTCGACGAACCAACTTCGGCGCTTGACCCAACCATGGTGAGCGAAGTGCTGGCTGTGATTCGCAGGCTCTCACGTGAGGGGATGACGATGATCATTGTATCGCACGAGATGGAATTTGTGCGCAACATGTCTACCCGGGTCTTTTACATGGATGAGGGTCTGATTTACGAAGAGGGGCCGCCACAGCAGATATTTGACAATCCGCAGAAGCCAAAAACCAAGGCATTCATCAACCGCGTTCGCAGCCTGCATATCAAGATCACAAGCAGGGACTATGACCTCTACGCCATGCAGGGAGAGATGGAGGCTTTTTGTGAGAAGCATATCCTGTCGAAACGGGTTACGGGCTATGTGCTGTTAATGGCAGAGGAGGTATTGGGCCTGCAGCATAATTTTTCAGATATTCAGCTCAGCCTTTCTTATTCCGAAAAGGAGGGGACGGTGGAGCTGGTCTGTGCAAGTGCCGGGACCCCTGTAAATCCGCTGAAGGATAACATGGAGGAGGATGATATCGGTTTAAAACTGATCCAGGGCCGGTGCAAAAGCGTGGATTACACCTATGAGGATGGCAAAAATATCCTCTTCCTGAAAATTAAGGTGGAATAACCGGGGGATTATGAAAATAGGAAAGTGAAATATTTTCTGAAGGTCATCGTGTTTTTTATGTTATGGTCTTCATCCGGTATGGGGCAAACAGAGGGATTGACTGAATTTTCAGCTGAAAGGCCAGGGGTTTCCATCCCTCCCGACATCCTGACTACGGGAAAATTTCAACTGGAGAATGGCATTCAGTATTCAAATTTGTTCGACGGGAGTATCCGCAGTGAAAACTATTTGTTCAGTTCCCTGCTTGTGAGGTATGGTCTTGTTCAGGGCGTTGAATTGCATGTGGAGACCAATTATGCCTATAACATTGATAAAGACAGCACAGGAGCATCTGTTGAAGCCGGGTTGACCCCGATCATGATTGGCACGAAAATCAAAATCATTGGTCAGCGAAAGGTGATTCCGAATGTGTCGGTCGTGTTTAATTTGACCTTGCCTTTATCCGGAAACAGGGAATTCACCCCAGAAAATCCTGTTCCATCCCTTTACCTGTGTATGTCAAACAAGCTGAGTGAAAAACTGAACCTTTGCTATAACTACGGAATAGCCTGGGATGGATTTTCAGACATTCCAAACCATTTCTACGGTGTTTGTCTGGGGATCAGCCTGAGCAGCAAATGGAATGTGTTCATTGAGGGCTACGGCTATTCCGCTGTCGATATGTCCTCATCATTTTATATGGACACCGGGCTCGCATACATGATCAATGACCACCTCCAGGCAGATATCTCTGTGGCGGGGTCCTTCAATACGCCCTGTAATTTTTTTTTAGCAGGTGCAGGGATTGCATGGAAAATCGTGAAAAAAAGCATTAACCGGCCTCTTCCCGGGGTATCTCAATTTCAGCAGGGTCATCGGGGTTTTTAACCATGAACCAGTCGAGGTCGTTTAACCGTGCGCTGGTGACCGAATCGAAGTCAATCTTCATAAATTTCCCGGTGGCGGAAACGGCTATTCCACCATCCGGAAGGATAATTTCGCCTGAGCTTTCATAAAAGCGGCCCCCTTCGCGCACTACGCGTCCCACCACCTTCAATTCCCCGTCGAGGGGGATCGGTTTCCTGAATTTTGTGGTGAGTTCGAGGGTAACGCTCCATATTGTTTTGTCCTTTTCATTGCAGATGGCACGGCCCATGGTTTCATCGAGGATGGCCGCCGCAATTCCCCCATGCATCCGTCCGGGGTAACCCTGATGTTGTTCCGATGGACTGATCAGGGCCACCAGTTCCTTGGCTTCGGTTTCGTAAAAAGAGGCATGGAGGCCGAAATCATTTTTCAACCCGCACACAAAACACATCTTTGAATTGTGCTGTTTTTTCCTTACGGCGTATTTCATAAACGTATTGTTTCTTTCTGGTTGCGAAGATGGGATTTTTCTGTTTAACTTGCAGGGGTAAAACAGCTGAAACATGAAAAAATCAATTACACGCAAGGGGGTTGCGATCGCATTGCTCCTCCTGGCCATCGTCATGATCTTTACGGGATGTGCAAATAAGGAATTGGTCACAGAGTGTCTTAAAGGTCAAACCTATGGTTTCTGGGGCGGACTGTGGCATGGAATCATCGCGCCCATCGACCTGATTGCCATGCTTTGGCGTAGTGATGTCTCGGTTTTTGCCCAGAATAACAACGGGGCATGGTATGCCTTCGGTTTTATGATCGGCAGCGGAGGCTGGGGATTCCTGGGGGGAAACAGGTCAAAGAGCTGGAAGAGATAGGTCGACATAACCAGGATATTCCCCTTACGGAACTGAAAAAGATTTCAATGCGTGCCTGTTGGTGTTGGGCAGCATGACAATTTATTACCTTTGATGCTGATAAGGGCCTCTGTACCTTTTATTTATCATCATACTTTTGTTATGGAACTTTTAACAACGACCGACTGGAACGAATATGAACTGATTGATACCGGCAGCCGGGAAAAGCTTGAGCGCTTCGGGAAATATATCCTGATCCGCCCCGAGCCCCAGGCTGTGTGGCAGAAATCGCTGCCCGAAAGCGAATGGGAAAGGATCTCCCATGCCCGCTATGTGCGCATGAAGGGCAAAAAACCGGGCGAGGAGAACGAACGCGGATCCTGGATCAGGAAACCGAAAATGCCGGATCAATGGATCATCGGGTACAAATACAAACAGATGAACCTGAACTTCAGACTGGGACTCACCGCTTTTGGTCACATCGGCGTATTCCCTGAGCAGGCCATCAACTGGAACTACATCTATGAGGTAATAACTCAACGAGCTAAAAATAACAATCAGGATACATCCCCTGCCACGCCTGATTTGTCCCGCGTCCCGCGTCATGCGTCACGCGTATTAAACCTCTTTGCCTACACGGGCGGCTCCTCTCTTGCTGCCAAGGCAGCCGGCGCCGATGTGGTGCACGTTGATTCGGTGAAACCGGTGATTACCTGGGCCAAGGAGATGATGGCCGCAAGCAATCTCGACAACATCCGGTGGGTGGTGGAGGATGCCATGAATTTTGTTCGCCGTGAAGTGAAGCGGGGCAACCTCTACGATGGCATTATCCTTGATCCGCCGGCCTACGGGAGGGGTCCCGATGGAGAGAGATGGATCCTGGAAGACGCAATTGACGAAATGATGGCCCTTTGCAAACAATTGCTCGAACCTGAACACGGGTTCCTCGTATTGAGTTTATATTCAATGGGATTTTCGCCGCTGATTCCCGAAAACCTGGTGAGGACCCGCTTCGGTGAAATACCCGGATTGCAATCGGGGGAGTTCTACTTTGAGGATAAAGGAAAAAGGAGACTTCCGCTGGGAACATTCCTCAGATTTGCAAAATAATCGTCGGAACAAAAAGTTCGCTGCCTTGCTAGTTCACTGCCTCTTCAGGTAATAAACAACTCACTTGCTATCCGGTCAGCAAACAGTTTTCCTTTATCGGTCAGGAAAAACACACCCGAGTTTTCTGTCAGCATTCCTTGCTTAACAAACAATGAAGCATGTTTCCTGATCAAATCGTCATTCGTCATTCGTAATTCGTCATTAATTTTCTCCAGGTTGCATCCCCACATCGTACGCAACGAAGTCATCACATATTCATTGTACTTCTGTGCAGACGTCAATAGCTCCTCATCGGTTATGGGCTCCCCCTTATTCAGTCCGTCGATGTATTTCGAGAGGCTGGAGATATTCCAGCGTCGTGAAGACCGGTTGAAGCTGTGTGCCGAGGGACCGAGCCCCAGGTAAGGAACACCTTGCCAGTAATTCGTGTTGTGAATGGCATGCCGGCCGGGTTTGCAGAAGTTCGAAATCTCATACTGGAGATAACCGTGTTCCTTTGTTTTATTCATCAGCATGTTGAATTGATCTGCCTGCATTTCATCGTTGACCGTCGCCGATTTGTGTTGGCCGATCATCCAGGCCAGCGGTGTTTTAGCTTCGACCGTCAGCGCATAGGCCGAAATATGCGGAACATCCAGGGAAAATGCTGTTTCAAGATTCTTCTGCCACTTTTCGTGTGAGGATGATGGAATACCATAGATCAGGTCGATGCTGAGGTTTTCATATCCTGCCTCCTGCAGCATCCTCACCGATTGGATGGCCTGATCAGCGGAGTGCGAACGGTTCAACCAGGTGAGATCCTCATCAAAAAACGACTGAATGCCGATGCTGAAACGGTTGAAGGAGGTTTGCCGCAACCAGCCAATATAGGCGGGGGTAATATCGTCGGGATTGATCTCCAGGGTGATCTCACGGTTTACATCCTGATTGATTTCTGCCTCGCCGCTGAAAGAGGTGACGCGTGTCGCGGGAGGCGTGACAAGGGAAATCAGATCAATGATCTCCTGCAACACCAAGGGGTTGTAAAGCGAAGGGGTTCCACCGCCGAAATATATGGTATTCACAGGTTCGCCGCACAGGTAATCGCGGGTTTGCCCAATCTCTTTTTTCAAGGCCGTCAGAAATGGCTCTTTCAGCTTTTGTGAAGCCAGCGAAAAGAAGTTGCAATAGTGGCATTTGCGCCTGCAGAAAGGGATGTGGATATAGATTCCTGCCAAGAGGCTATTTTTTCATGATGATGCGAAAGGTGGTGCCCTTGTTCAGAACAGATGATTTCACAAAGATCTTCCCATTGTGATAATTTTCAACGATCCGCTTGGTGAGGGTCAGTCCAAGTCCCCAGCCCCGTGCTTTGCTGGTATATCCGGGCCTGAAAATGGTTTTAAACCGCGATTTTGGAATCCCCTTGCCGGTATCGCCGATGTCGATGTGAATGTGATCGTCGTCCTCGGAAATTTCAATGTTCACCTGGCCATTGCCCGCCATGGCATCCACGGCATTTTTACAAATGTTCTCAATAACCCACTCAAAAAGGTGAAGATTCAGCGGGATCATTATCTCATGGTCCAGACCCGGCTTGATTTCAAAATTGACCTTTGCGGAGATCCTGGAGCGGATATATTCGACCGTATCGTGTACCACTGCAACAACGTTTGTCTTTTCAAGCTTGGCCGTAGAGCCGATCTTTGAAAACCGGTCGGTGATGGTCTCCAGCCGCTGCACATCCTTTTCAATTTCGCGGACAGTCTCTTCATCGAGACCCTTTAACTTTAGCAGCTCCATCCACGCAACCATGGATGAAAGCGGCGTGCCAAGCTGATGTGCGGTCTCCTTGGCCATCCCAACCCACACCTGGTTTTGCTCCGACTTGCGCGCATAACTGAAGAGCAGGTAGGCGATCATCAAAAAAACAAAAATAACCCCCAGCTGCACAACCGGATAATATTTCAGCTGGGTGAGCAGGAATGAATCCTGGTAATAGATGTAATGCACGCCTGTATCGGCCAGGTCGATCCGGATCGGGGTATTCTGTGAGGCCATCGATTGCAGGGTGCGGGCCACCCAGGCTTTATCTTTCAGTTTTTCGGGCGGGATATTCCCTGACTGATATACCTTTTTACCGGTGCTGTCGGTAATGATAACCGGTACAGAGGCTGAATTAAGCACCACCTCCGAGAAAAACGAGCGGATAAGATCGTCCAGCCCCTTTTTCAACTGGGCAAACATGTTGGAATCTTTATAATAGAGATAGATTTTTTTATTCAGATAATAGGTAACGATGATGGGCGGATAAACTGAAAATTCGGCCTTCAGGTCCCCTCCAAGGAGATCTCCCTCTTTTACGCCGATGTTTCGGGCATTCACGATCTTGCCCGTTTCATCTGTGACAATAACAGGAATGGTCGTGTTTTCGCCGATGATGCTGCTGAAGAAATTAAGGTCCTCATCTGAAGTGGCTTTAAAAATGCGGCGTTGCGCTTCGGCTACGATGGAAACCCGCTTGCGCTCTTCGGTTTTGATCTGCTCAAACAGGTCGTTGGTAAAATTTACCAGATCTGCTTTCTGATGGATGGCATCGGCCCAGATCTCCACGTTTTTCCGTTCATCCTTCCTGATCTCATGTACCAGGATGTTGGTGTAATAGAGCGATGCGGCCACGATAAGTATGGCAAAAGCAAACAGAATCAGTTTCCAGCGCCTTTTTTTAAGGTATATATCCACTATGCAGCATAATTTAGTACATCCGCGGGATTGGGCATTCAGATTGTTTCCATGATCGCGGTACCATGGACTGTATATTTAAACGATGAACCATGAAATATATTTTCATCTGGTTATCAAAGGTATGTGATTTTTTATCAGGATAATCGATGAATTCACAGATAAATGGAGGAGGATGATCGAAAAAACCCCGGGGTTACGATATTGTTTAATATCATTGCACCAAAATAAAACCTTTATGAGAACAAAAACATTATTGTATCTCCTCCTTGGAGGATTAATCAGTTCTGCCCTTCTGATGGGGGGATGTAAATCTAAAAAACCCATGCAGGCAAGACAAATTCCACTTGAGGATTTCTTTAAAAATCCCGAAAAAGCACGCTATCAGATTTCCCCCGACGGGAAATACTTTTCTTACATGGCGCCTGTTGAAAAACGCATGAATATTTTTGTTCAGGAGATCGGAACGGAAAAGGCCATTCAGCTGACTTCGGAGAAGGACCGCGATATTGCCGGCTACTTCTGGAAGAACCCCACCCGCATCGTATTTCTCAAAGATACCGGCGGCGATGAAAACTTCAAACTTTACGGCGTCAACATCGACGGGTCAAACCTGCAGTGCTTCACCGACTTTCCTAAGGTAAGGACAGAGATCATCGACGACCTTTACGATTTTCCTGATGAGATGATCATCGGGCTCAATAAGCGCAACCCCGAGGTGTTTGATCCCTTCCGCCTGAATATCGTGACCGGAAAAATGACACAATTGGCCGAAAACCCGGGAAATATCCAGGGCTGGATCCTTGATCATGCCGGGAAGCTGCGGGCAGCCATGGCCATCGTGGATGGTGTGAATACCCAATTGCTTTACCGCGAAAAGGAATCGGATAAGTTCAGGCCGGTGCTGACCACCAATTTCAAAGAGACCCTGTCGCCGCTTATGTTCACCTTCGACAACAAGAATGTGTATGCCTCATCGAACCTTGGCCGCGATAAAAGCGCCATCGTGATTTTCGACATTGCCAATGGCAAGGAAATTCAAATGCTCTACGAAAACAAAGACTATGATGTAAGTGATCTGACCTGGTCGCGGGTAAAGAAGGCGCTCATCTGTGCCAATTACGAATCATCGAAGCAGGAGCGGTACTTTTTTGATGAAGAAGGCAAACAGTTTTATGATAAAATCCAGAAACATCTGGGAAACTACACCTTCGGCATCACCTCCCTCACCAGGGCGGAAGATAAATTCATGATCCGTGCCTACAGCGACCGTTCGATGGGAGCCTATTACGTGTATGACCGTGCCAAGGACAGCCTTCAAAAGGTGGCCGATATTGCACCCTGGCTGAATGAGCAGGAGCTGTCGGAAATGGTGCCCATTGAATATACTGCCCGCGACAGTGTAAAGATTCAGGGATACCTGACGCTTCCCAACGGATATACGATGGAAACCGCGAAAGACTTGCCGGTGGTGGTGAATCCCCATGGCGGACCCTGGGCGCGCGACAGCTGGTATTTCAATCCCGAGATCCAGTTCCTGGCCAACCGCGGCTATGCCGTTCTGCAGATGAACTTCAGGGGATCGACCGGCTATGGCAAAGCCTTCTGGGAAAAATCGTTCAAGGAGTGGGGAAAGACCATGCAGGATGATATCACCGACGGGACCCAATGGCTGATCACCAAGGGCATTGCCGATGCCAAAAAGATTGCCATCTACGGCGGCAGCTACGGCGGATACGCCACCCTGCAGGGGTTGGTTCGCGAACCCGATCTCTATGCAGCCGGGGTGGATTATGTAGGTGTTTCGAACCTCTTCACCTTCATGAAGACCATTCCGCCTTACTGGAAACCCATGCTCGACATGATGTACGAGATGGTCGGCAATCCGAAGGGCGACAGTGCGCAGTTCGTAGCCACCTCGCCGGCGCTGAATGCGGATAAGATCAATACACCGTTGTTTGTAGCCCAGGGCAAGAACGACCCGCGCGTGAACATTGCAGAATCAGACCAGATTGTTGAGGCGCTGAAGAAACGCAACATTGCCGTGGAATATATGGTCAAGGACAACGAAGGCCATGGATTTCACAACGAAGAAAACCGGTTTGATTTTTACCGGGCCATGGAGGGATTCCTGGCGAAACATCTAAAGTAATACAGGAGGAATTCATTAAATAATATCCGTCGTCACATGAGCAACCTCAGGCTTTTGCGGTAATTGCTGTCGTGTACAGTTAAGAATCTTATCGAGCAAATGCCGCAGTTGCGATGTGATGACGGATATTATCTTTTAAACGTATTTCTCGCCCTTTTCGAGCATCACATCATTGACGTATTGCCTGATCTGCTGCTCATCGGTTTTCCGGCAAACCAGGAGTACATTTTCCGATTCCACCACAATAAAATCATTAAGCCCTTCGAGCACAACCACCTTATCTTTGGGCATGTTGACAATGCAATTGGATGTATCGTACAGCATCACGTTTTTGCCAACCACGGTATTGCCATTTTCATCTTTTGACCGGTTCTCATACAGCGAGCCCCAGGTACCCAGATCGGACCAGCCAAAATCGGCAGCCAGGACATATACATTGTCGGCCGCCTCCATCACGCCGTAGTCGAGGGAGATGCTTTTGCAGATGGTGTACGTGCTGGCAATGAAAGCTTTTTCTTCTCTGGTGCCGAATTTCCCGATCCCTTTTTTGAACAGGGCATCCACGTCGGGCAAGTGTGTTTCAAAGGCCTTCATGATGCTTTTCAGCGACCAGATGAATATCCCTGAATTCCAAAGGAAATCGCCGCATTGAAGAAATGTTTCGGCGAGTTCAAGGTTGGGTTTTTCGGTGAAGGTTTTCACCTTTTTCAGGTGCTTTTCTTTGGGATAGGCATGTTTTTTTCCATCCACGTACTGGATGTAACCATAGCCGGTATCGGGCCTGCTGGGGCGGATGCCAAGCGTAAGCAGCCAGTCGTTTTCAGCGGCCGCTTCCAGGGCTGTTTCAATATTGTGGAGGAATATCTCTTCTTTCAGAATAACGTGATCGGAGGGGGCTACCACGATGCGGGCTTCGGGATCGCGTTCAAGGATGCAATAGTTGGCATAGGCCACACAGGGGGCCGTATTCCGGCGCGAAGGCTCCAACAGGATCTGCTGGCTTTTGATTTCGGGAATTTGCGTTTGAACCAGCTTCTTGTAAATCTCGTTGGTCACGATATAGATGTTCTCTTTCGGGCAGATCCGTTTGAACCGTTTGTACGTTTGCTGGATCAGTGTTTCGCCTGTTCCAAGGATGTCGATGAATTGCTTGGGGTGGGAGGTGCGGCTCATGGGCCAGAACCGTGCGCCGATGCCACCGGCCATGATCACGCAATAATTGTGTTTTGACTTTGCCATGCCAGAGGGGTTTAATTTGATACAAACATAATCAAAAAGATTTACTTTCGGATCAGCAGCAATCTCCGACGGGTTTCACGGGCGGTTTAACGATCAGATCGTGATCAGGCACCGAAACGGTAAGCCGATCATGTGTTTGGTGCACACCATCAAAGCAAGGGCTTATGGTCTTCCACGCAATCATACCGATAAAGAATATGTGATCCCCCCTGGGGAGGCGGTAATTTATGGTCCTGTTTTAAGTTCACATACTTGCATCGAATGATGACCTGCTTCTGACCTTAGGTATGACGGGCACGTGGCTATATTTAAAATGATATTTTAGTTGTGCAAATTATTGTGCACATTGCGAATTCAATTTCAAACAGAAACACAATATCAACGAATGTTTTATGATCAGACGTGACCGATACCTGAAGCAAATAGAACCCTTAAAACAGACACCATGTATTTATCCATGTTTAATACTGTCCATGTCAGTTTTGATACGGTAGAATGGAATAATGAAGCAGATCTTGACCCTGAATTATTGTATAAGGAAAGTCAGGTGATATAGAATTTTTTCATTATCTGGCTATGGCAATTTTTTGATAAACGGTTTCGCCGTCGATCACGATTTTTGCTACATAAAGCCCAGGCTTCATGCCTGACACATCGATCCGGATGAATCGATCATCCGGGTTTTTAACGACAAGCACCGTCTGCCCTGCCGAAGAGCGTAATGCGACCTCTTCTAACGGCCATTTACTGCTTATCTCCAGGTAATCTGATGCGGGGTTTGGTCGAAAAGAGAGGTTATTGTTGTTTATCAAAGCCATTCCTGCAATAACATTGACAGATACGGTATTGGAAAACCAGGATTCAACCTCCGTTGAATCTCCTGTATTGAACAGGGCTGTAATCTTGTACGAATACCTGTTGTATCCTGGCGTGTAATCGGTATATTCATGATCGGGTATTGGATTTGCATTTACTTTTTGAAATAGTGTGTCTTCACCCACGCTCCGCCATAGGTTGTATCCAAGAATGGATGAAGTTACCGGGTAGGACGGGAAGATTACAGGGACGTTGGTTTTATCGTGAGAAACAGAATCGATTGACAAGGGTTCCGACAACTCGCAAGGGTACTGTGGAAGAGTTGGCAAAGGGGTGTATTTTCCTTTCACCGGTTCAATATAAGCCTCGATATTCCAGTTGTAATCAAGACCATAGGCAACAGACATGGCAGCCCAATTTCCGTCAGAATAAATCATATCTCCATATCCGCTGATTGCCGGTCCGCTGTCACAACCCAATGGATATCCATCGATCAACTCCGCGTTAAGCCCCACCCACAGCTCCTGCGTTGTGTCTATCGGAACCGGTGTGTTCAGCTCAACAATATTCCAGACATCGGGGACGGGATTGGGTACAGGCTGATCGTACAACATTAAATTGGCCTTGTCTCCTTTATAGACTCTGGCTCTGAAATTGGCATTACCGGCTCCGCAGGGAGCAAAAGCAATCTTTGTCACCGCCATCCCGCTAAAAGACTTTACCTGTGAGGTGTCCCACCGGGCAGCAAGTTCAATACAACAGGCAGGACAGGAGCCAATCCCATCTGCCGGAACACGATCATCCCAGTATATCCATCGTGATGTTGTGTCTCCGCTGCATTCAGGCGGGTTCCAGCTGAGCGCTACATCCCTGTCGGTCACTCCCGTAACGGCAAGGCCGGCAGGGGGATTACAGGTGGTATAGATTTTAATGTTATCAAAATACCAGTGCTGTATATCGGCTGCATTTGCTCCTTCTGCCCTGAACCGGATACGGATTGGCGCAGCGTTTCCCTCTGTAAGTAAAATATTCATCCGGGTCCAGTCCACAGGTTTTTCATTTGTCAACTCAGCTGTTACTTGCCAGGCTAATTCCTGATAGAGATCGATATAGACTTTCTCGTTCCCCGTATTATGGATGGTTACCAATTTGTAATCAAAGCTCAACCAGGTTTTAAAGCAGGGACCGGGCCGGATGCTGAACTCGGGGGTCATAAGAATCATTGAATAATCCTGAAGCATTGGCAGATTTCCGAATCCGACCGATGGTTGCGGGTTGCCGTCGTCAGTGGAGATCACCCAGTTCGCATTTTCGGGTATACGTGTCCATCCCTTCGGGATAAAACTTTGCTCGTCCCAGGTCTCGTTGAAAATCACTTCAACCGAGTCCTGAGCGTTCTGAGCTAAAGTTAGAAATGATGTAATCGACAAGCCGGCAACCAGGATGCCCTTTTGTATAATTGATTTCATTGCCTGATAAATTTGCCTATCTGTACTCCATGTTGACCGACCAATTTTACCACATAAACTCCTTGTGATAATTGTCTTACATCAATGGTTGTTGTCGGTTTTATTATCGCTTTTTGATGGATCACCCGGCCATTCAGATTCAGGATGAATAACTGACCCCCTGATGATAATCCGGAGGTTTCAACGGTGATGTGGTCTGATGAAGGATTGGGGTAGATTTTCAAATATTTGGTGTTGGTTGTATAGTTCTGAACTGCGACAGGGAATCCGCCGCCATCGACGGTTTTCAGGATGGTTCCACCCGATCCCACTGCATATCCGGTATAGGCATCTGTAAAACAGACACCAAATAAAAGATTCCCTGTTCCGCTTGCCAAAACAGACCATTTAGCACCTCCGTTGGTTGTTTTTAAAATAAGACCATAATCACCTACAGCATATCCTGAATCCGCATCAGGAAAATAAACTGACCATAAGTTATTGGTTATTCCGCTTGTCTGCACTTGCCAGTTATTACCGGCATTGGAGGTTTTTACAATTGTTCCCATTGACCCAACTGCATATCCTGTGTTGGCATCGGGAAAATGAATAGAAAATAAATAATTATTTGTTGGAGACCTGTGAGTCCATGTTGCACCACCGTCAGTGGTTTTCAAAATGGCTCCACGTATGGTCGCAGATTCCCAGGAATAACCTGCCAAATAACCCGTGTTTGCATTGGTAAAATAAACAGAGTACATATTAAAGTCTATTGGATCGATAGCCAACGGAGAATAACTCCAGGATGCACCACCAGTAGTTGTTTTCCCTATTATTCCATAATTATTTCCTAAACCCGGAGCATATCCGGTCATAGCATCCGTAAAAAAAACCGAGTTGAAGGTATATGGTACACCCAGGGTTGTGTTATCCCAATTGGCCCCTCCGTCAGTTGTCTTCAGGATTGTTCCAACTGAACCTGTAACATATCCCGTATTTGCATCAACAAAAGATAAGGCTGAAAAATTATAGGGAGCTAAAGTTTCCCATGTAGCGCCACCATCAGTTGTTTTTATCATATATCCCTGACCTACTGCATACCCTGTATTGGGGTCGGGGAAAACAATGGATGATAACTGATCATAGGTAGCACTACTTGACTGCAGAACCCAGGTTGTTCCTGTGTCCGTCGACTTTAAAATAGTTTGAGAGTTCCCATAGGAATCCGAACCCGTAATGTATCCAATGTCAGTTCCGATAAAATACACAGACCTTAAAATAAACTGTATTCCGCATGGAATTGCTGTCCATGTTGCACCCCCGTCTGTGGTATGCAAAATCGTCCCGCCTGAACCCACTACATATCCATTGTTTGCATCTTGAAAATAAAGAGAATACAGCCTCGCCTCTGTCCCACTTGCAAGTGTATTCCATGTCGTCCCACCATCAGTGGTTTTTATAATCAGTCCCATGCTTCCAATTGCATAGCCGACATTTGAATCAATAAAGGATATTGAAATTATTTCTTTCGTTGTCCCGGTGGCCACTGAATACCAGTTGGACCCTCCGTCTGAGGTTTTTCTCATAGTACCATAATCCCCGGCAGCAAAACCGATATCCGTATCTATAAAGTCAATGGTATTCAATAGATTACCCGTTCCGCTTGATAATGCAGTCCAGGTCACTCCGGCATCCGTCGTTTTAATAATGGCATGTTCACCAGCAGCATACCCTGTACTTGCGCTTGTGAAGCATATTGACAATAGGGATTGAGAGGTCCCGCTTGACAAGGAAGTCCAGGTATCGCCGCCATCGATGGTTTTTAATAGCTTTCCAACCCATCCGGTAATATATCCGGTATTTTGATCGGTAAAGCATATTGATTCAAGCATTCTTGTTGTTCCACTTGAAATAGTTGACCAGGTTGAACCCCCATCAATGGTTTTTAATATGGTACCATGCTTCCCAACCAAAAATCCTTTATTTGCATCGAGAAAACAAACAGAATTTAAGGCATTTCCTGTCGGTAAGGGATTTGACCATTTCCAGCCCTGGGCGTTTATCTTGGCAAATAAAGAGAGCGCAATGAGCAAAAGGTAGAACTTTTTCATAATGCAAACATTTTTATGATGTCACTGTAACCTCCTTAATTATCTTTCACGCAACGCACAGAAAAACCATGCCACCTGCGGGCAAAGGTTTCGCTCACCGAGCTTGAATCACAGGCCATGAACATAGCATAGGATTCCTGGGTGTCCTTGTATGACGAAGTCCACCAAAGGCCGATTCGGCTCATTTCGTAGAACAAATAATTTTGCCATCGATAGCCTCCCGGCAAGGCAGTAAACCCACTTTCGTTTGTCGCGTTGTTAGGGTTGTCCCATAGACCTGTACCAGCCTGTATGGTTCCAGTAGATTTCAGCTTTCCACCTGCCACGGATTTGCCACCAAGAAAGTTGTTCAAAATACCCCATTCACCATACCATGGTGAAGGAATATGCCATCCAACAGGACAAATCCCCTGTGCCTCGTAGACAGTTGAATATTGCATCGCCTCATTCCATTGGTATAAGCCACCATAAATGGCACAATTCGTTTCATCATTATCATAACAGTACTTTTCGATAATGCCATTATTGGTCTGGTTCATCGTACCATTTATGCGAAGGCCAACGTTCAGGTTTTCTGCCATCCATGTTTGGGTTCCAATGGTTACCGTTGCATAGTTGTTATTATCAGCATCGGTGCAGGCAACAAAATTAGCAGTAACCGTTTGACTTTGTGTAGGAACCAAAGCGATTACCGTAGCATATATACCGGAGAAACATTTAAACAAGAGCTGATCTCCATCGTTGTATTGCATAGGGACTTGGGAGTTGGTGATTTTTAAATTGCCTGGTACTGCTGTTTTTGGACGAGTTGTCACGTAATTTATCTTTCCATTTCCGGTTACAGCGCTTGCGCAGACTATTTTTCCCGAATAAACAGACTCTGCCGATTTAATACTTAATGTGTGAATTCCGCTGCTCAAACCGCTTGCAACAAAGGTATGCCTGCCACAAGGCAACATGTTGTGAGCTTGAACTACCTTATTCCCTGCAACGTCGAATATCTCAATAATTGCAATACCTGACGCAACAGCGTCAAATTCAATAAAACTGCTTTCATTCATGGGGTTGGGATAAATACGTAAAGCAGGACTGTTTTGTGCGACCGTCTTACCAATTCCTACCACGCCCATCAAATGCAGAACATCGGTTCCGTTCAGTGTTAACTCAGTGAATTGCGTGAGATTTTTAACCTGCACCGAATCAACAGTCGTACTTTCACCGGTTCCTGCAAAATCAATCAGATATTCTTGCGCCTGCATTTTCAGCATGGCAAAAACAAATAAAACGATAATGTATAATAGTTTCATACTTCAAAGTTTTAAAGTGAGGAATAACCGAAGATTATTTTCAATAATAATGAATGATAAATATACCAAATTACTACATTATTAAAACTTGTATAAACTTTCTGAAATTGATAATTGTCTTCATAAATTAAATATGTTTATCCTTGAGGATGGTTAGAATGCACTGGCAGGTTTAACTTATGTTCAAAAGTAAATTCTCAATATGTTCTTGTCAATTGAAGGAACCCTTTTTATTATTATGGGTTTCCGTAATTTAAACGATGGGATTCTCTCCATTACAATTCGGAACGGTGATCAAGATCAGGTCGGATATTTTGCCATTCCCCGCTAATGCGGCCATCTGTTTCATCATCAAACCGGTGTTTTATGTTATGCTTTAAAAGCGTATTTTTGAGCTTTGATTGCTGATCTGATTTTCTACCCCATGAACAGGCCCGGGCTAATTCTCACATTGCTGCTATTTACTTTTTTATTCACCACACAACTTAATGAGAGCGCTTTTGCAGGAGGGTTCGTTAAGCAAATTTTGCCGAAGGAGCTGGACTCCCTCAACAGGCTTGATTCGCTGGTTAACCACTACAGGTTTTCCAATACGCCCATGGCCAGAAGTTATGCGTTAAGGGCGCTGGCCTATTCGACCCGGATCAGATCGGCGAATGCCGTGGCCCGGTCGTACATCATGCTTGGCCTGGTTTACCTGCAGGGGAATAGTGATTCCTCCTTTACCCTGTTTGGAAAAGCCCTTGACATGGCCAGGAGGTTGAACGATGATGAGATCAGCACGCATGCCTATTACTGCCTTGCGTCATTGTATACCGATGCATACGATTATAAAACAGCGGTGGCGCTGCTCGACTCATCGCTCAAATATGCCGGGCTGGCCCAGGAAAAAAGGGTGATGGCCGATGTAAACAACTTACTCGGAAACATCCGGTACGAAATGGAGGACCGGACCCAGGCGAAGGAGCTTTATCTGAAATCGTTTCAGATATCCAAAACAAATTCCTTCGACAAACAATGCGGAATTGCGCTGGTCAACCTGGCAAAACTGGATGAGGATGCCCCGGAGGCAATCAGAAAGATTCAACTGGCCATCCAATACTTTCGCAAGGCCGGGGGGTGCGATGAGGAGTTGGCAGGGAGCTGTATCAACATGGCTGATAAACAGAACAACCCCGATTCGGCCCTTGTGTTTCTTACGCAGGCGCTCTCCTTTTGTGACCAAGGGAATATGCCTGTAACCGAACTGGGAGCCTATAACTGCATGGCCTATTGCTACCTGGAAAAGGGTGATCTGCGAAATGCCGAAATATGCCTCCGCGACAGGGCTATCCCCCTGGCGGTTTCATTGAACAACCAGGATTGGCTGGCAACGCTGTATGACAGTTATGCCGACATTCTCCTGGCTAAGGGCGATTTCAGACAAGCTGCCCTCTGTTCTAAAAAAGCATTAAACAACCTGGTTGCCTCCGATCAGAAAAATGCAGCAAAGCAAGTACGGCTGCTGACCTCCCTTTTGGATGTCAAGAATAAAGAATTGACCATCCAGGTTAAAGAGCAGGAATTGCTTCGGCAAAAAACGACCATCCAGAAAACCCGGTTCTGGCTGTCTATCTCCATTTTGCTTTTGCTCATAGCGATTGCAGCCGTTTTATGGATCCGCCAGCGCGGTCGGATGAAATTGCAGCAGGAGCAAATCGCTTCGGCACGGAAGATCATCGAACTCGATGAACGTGAAAAAAGCGCCGTGGCCAGAGATCTGCACGACCTTACCGGGCAGATGCAGGTCGCGCTGCTGGGCTGTTTTGAAAACAGGAGGGGCGATGACAAAACCACAGTTGATTATACCCAAAGCCAGATCCGTGAAGTCGGGACCCGGATGCGCCGGCTCTCGCACCGGTTGAACAGTAACATGGCTGGCCGCCATGGGATTTCAACACTGATACGGGATTTGGTTGAAGACACGGAGAAAATATCCGGGTTAAAGGTCTCCCTTGAACTGGATGAGCTGGCGCCCCTGTATGATTCAGCTGCAACCCTGCAGCTTTACAGGATCATTCAGGAGATGTTGACCAATGCCGTGAAATATGTAAAAAACGGGGAAATTATCCTGCACCTGCTGGTTGAAGAAAACCGTATTTTATTTTCCTATGCTGATTCCGGCCCCGGCTTTGACCCGAAATTGCAGGGAGACGGAATGGGGCTTATGAATATCTATGAGCGGGTTAAACTTCTTCGGGGCGAGGTCATTCTTCACAGCGCAACCGGTCGTGGAACCTCCTGGGAGGTTTCCTGCCCGAACCTGAAAAATATTTCAAAAAACTAAGTTATGATCCGCATTTTTATCATTGAAGATCATCCTGTGATCATCTGGGGGCTGAAAAATATCTTTGATGCTGCCCGCGATGGGATCAGCATCGCCGGCAGCGCCCCCAGTGTAGCGGAGGCTGAGTTAACAGCCGGTACAGAAGATTTCGATCTCATTGTGCTTGATCTCTGGATTGGTCAGGACGACCCTGCATTGAATATAACACGGCTGAAGTCAAGGTTTCCTGAGAAACCCATTGTCATTTATACGACCGAAGAATCAATAACATGGCAGAGAAATGTATTTTCGCTAGGAGTTACCGGGTACCTGTTTAAATCATCCGATCAGTCGGAGATCAGGTTGACCCTTGAAAAAGCAGCACACGGGGGTATTTCATTTCCCGGGTTTACTTCGTCTGAAGATCTGCTCAGGATGAGTGATGATTTCATTTCCGGACAAAAATCAATCTCCAATTTACAGCGTGAACTGATTCACATGGTCCACCATGGATTAAAACAAAAGGAGATTGCCAGGCAGAAAAATGTAAGCATCTCAACCATAGAGAAAACCCTCTTCAATTTGCGTGAAAAATTCTCGGCGCAAAACAATGCCGACCTAATCCGCATACTGAATGAAATGGGATTGTTCTGACTTTCCGTTACGGGTTCCCGTAAATATGATTCCGGAAATCCGCAATTGATTTCCATCATTCTATGGACTAATTTTGTCCGGTGTTTCATGGAGCGTGCTAAATGAAGCCGGCAGGATACTGCCTCTACCCCTGAAAGACCCGAATATACCAGAACTTGAAACCAACCACCATGAAACGTGCAATCCTTTTTACCATTGCCAGTATCTTTTTCTTTTCCTCAGGCTTTCTGAAATCACAAACCTTTCCTGTGCAGCCAGTAATACCATACCATACAAATGCCTCTCCGATCTTCGGAAAGGATATTGTGATTCATGATCATCCGGAGCGCAATCAACGGAACATAGCCATATGTTCGGCATTTAACGGATGGCTTTTTGCTGTCTATTCCTATGATGAAGAGTATCTTCAGGATCTATCCATATTAAAGTCGGTTGACAATGGTATAACCTGGGAGGTGCTCCTTGAAGGACAAACAGGAACTGTAGGTTCCATTGTAACAAGAGTAGATATCATCGCCTGCGGAAATACCCTCGCCAATCTGAAATTGTTTTTAGGATACTCATATTATAATCCTGAGTTTAAAGTTTCAGATTCCCATATATGGCGTGCAAGTGCAGATCCTTTTGTAATAGAGGAAGATATTACAGATGAACCAAATGACCCTGTACATGATTTTGTTTTTGCAAGTGATTATTTGTATCCATCCGGCAATTCAAATCCTTATAGCGTTGGATACTTGTATACTAAAATGGGAGTAAAAGACACCCTTATTTTTCGATCCTCCAGCAACGGAGGAATGGTATTTGATAACCGTCGCATTATAGCAACGGCTACCCAATTCTTTCACAAAGTTGCCCTAAGCTACGGACGAAGTCCATCCTGGAGCAACGGAAGGTATTTTGCCGCATGGGAAGAACAACCTGTGGCATTTTCTGAAAATATTGGACATATCTATACTGCCCATACCGGAGACAATATCAATGGTCCTTTTTCAACCCGTGTTTGTTTGGATAGTCTCAACAGTGAATTTATCAACAAGGTGCGAAACCCGACCATTTCATGCCAGGTAAACGATGCTGATAACGACAGCGCCAGCCTTACCGAAGTTGTCATGTTTGAAAAGTATTCGCCGGTTACCAACCGGTTTGATTTAGCCGGTTATTACAACTTGCAGGCACCAAGCTCTAATTATTTCAGAAGCTTTACAGCTACCCCATCTTCTTATTACAACCTTCAGCCTGATATTAATTTCAATCACTATAATTCAACATTCATGTTAACCTACTTTGATCAAACCAATCAAAGTCTGCCATTGCTTTCTCACAATGTCAACATGGTAAATCCGGATTCATGGGATATTCTCACTTCTCACTATAATGACAGTGTGAATATAACGAAGCCATACCCAAAGGTAAGAACAAGTACATCAAAGCAGGATGGGATGAATGTTTGGACGGCAGACAAGCCAAATGGGAATGGGGTCGCCCTGTTCGACGCACCCTACAGCACCTGGACAGGTGCCTCTGAAAAAAACAGCTCCACAAATGGTCATCTGGTCAGGGCCTACCCGAATCCATGCAATACCAGCATTACCATAGATTTTGAGTTGCAAAAAAGTAAACATGTCACCATTACTTTATATGATTTACCTGGTCAACCGCTGAAAACGCTTACCGACCGGAACTATTCTTCAGGAAGGCACCTGGTGAAAGCTGATCTGACTGATTTGCGGCCCGGAAGTTACATTTACAGTTTACAGACCGGGAATTTCTCAGCTTCAGGCAAAATCTGTATTGCGAGATAATCGACATCACATCAAACTAATGATCATTCCTAACAACCATTGTATTTGAAAAAGACCAAAAGAACACAACAATCAGAATAACCGACCCACTTGGAAAGGAAATAAAAAGACTAAGTTTTACAGGCAGACAACTTGTAATGGACAAAGATGAGATGCACCCAGGTATTTAAATTATGCAGGTAACAACTACTATGCACAAAATTATCTTAATGATGACAGGTTTTTTGATTTTGGCTGGTTGTACCAAAAGCCCGCTTGACTATCGGTACAAATATATAGGAGATTATTCCTTTATAATCCATCATCAAATATTCGTCAAACATGAAGTTATTTATGATTCTGCCTATTCTTCTGAAGGGAAGATAGAGTTTTCTGATGATGATCATGGAATTATTATTACCATCTCCCATGATCTATCTTATTATGCTGGTCTTTTTGAAGATCGTTCGCTTATTAGTAGAAATTTTCGCCGAACATTACAAGGAGAATTTGAGTCATCAAAGAAACTCCATTTCTCGGTTTACGAATATTATCTTGGTTCTTCTGAAACCATTGAGGTTACTGGTGAAAAGATAAAATAACCCATGAAAAAAATTCTTTGTCTTACCTGTTTTATCCTGTTGTTATATTCTTCTGTGTTCAGCCAGAACCTGGAGCCTCAAAGAAATTTTCAAATTTCTCTTAAGTCCTGCCTTCAGTATAAAACTTTTTTCACTTCTGAATACATTGAAAGCACCAATGATGATCCTTCTGATATTATTGCGCATCAATACGACAGATTCACAAAAAAGCCAACTTTCGGATTTCAAACCGGGGTTCAAATCAACAGGAAAATATTTAAAAACCTTTCCATCGGATCAGGACTACTGGTAAGCATCCGAAGGGATCTGTATGAGGGGGATATTGACAGTGTACTTCGCTATCATACGCCAACATCAATCCATGATATAATAAAATACGATTATGATTTCTGTACTCTTGGTTTACCGCTCCTCGTCATTTACAAAATACAGAGATTTGAGCTTTCAGTGGGTGTCAATATTGAGTTTGTGAGCTTCAAAAAAGCAAGATTTACCTACCTGTCGGCTCCGGATAAAATCGTTTACAGTGCCAATTATTTTACTTCATTTTTACCGGTATTTCAGATCAATTATTTGATACCGATAAATAAAATTTCAATAGGCCCCTTATTGGAAATGGAAATCGGGAAAGATAAAAGTTTATATCTTTCCACCGGAATCGTTATAAAATTGAAGAACCTCGCCGCAAGCAGCGGGGATTCTTCGATCCCATAGGAATTTTGAATTTTTGCTCGCTGACCCCGCCGCAAGCGGGGAATGCGCTCGCGGGGATTCAATTTCAATTTGCGTGAAAAATTCTCGGCGCAAAACAATGCCGACCTGATCCGCATACTGAATGAAAAGGGATTATTCTGACTTTCCGTTACGGTTTCCCGTAATGAAAATTACGGGAATCTTCAATTGACCACTATTATTATGCCATATACTTTTGACACGTTGTCAATGAGGTTATCAATCCTAAAAAAAACGTGTTATGAAGTCATTTTTGGTATTTTCATTTATCTTTTTATTTATCTCCTTTTCTGATGTAAACGGACAAGGCAATACAACATATCCGATCCCATCGTTTAATATTGTTTCGAATGGTTCCGCTAACTTTCTTGAACAGGTAACAAAAAGCTCCGTATTTCAATTCAGAGGAAAGCGCCAATTAAATATCAAAAATTCAGGCAGTAGTTCTGGCCCGGTTCAGGTATGGGCGTATAGTTTTGATAAGGTTGATCTCCTCGGTCCATATACTATATATCATGGTGAAACCCTGATCCTTGAGATCGATGAACGCGAATGGGGCGTTATCACCGAATCAGAAAGTGAAGTTATTTTATCAGTATGGATTAGCGAAATGGGCATTCCATCCCAAATTAACCTGCCATAAACACCCGAGAGCCGCAAGTTTGGACGGGGTGGATACCCTGGGCCCTTACCTGGTGCAGTGTGGCGAAACATTGACCGTCGAGATTGATGAACGGGAGTGGGGTGTTCTGGTTGAAACAGGTTCAGAAACTCTGGTGGATGTTTGGATAGAATGAGAGTAAAAAAACAATAACCTAAAACCAAATCATATGAAAACCAAATCATTTTATTTAATTATTTCTTTATTTTTAGCATTCACAGTCATTTATTCAAGCTGCAAAAAGAATGACTTAACCCCTGTGTATAATAATGCAAAATCATCTTCAAATCAAAAAATTACAAGTGACCTGCTTGTTTTTAAAAATGGTCTTTTCATGAAGTCAACAACAACAATGGAAGTGGATAGCGTTGTATGGCATCTCGAAGGGCTTCTCAATTTGGAAAAGGCTAACAACTTTCATAATTTCGTAAATGTTGACTTTTATAAGGATTCAACATATGTGATCCCTGAAAACGGAATCCTTACAATGGAGCAAATTAATGAGGCTTACATTTATTTAAATACCAAAATCAACTTCTTAATAAGTTTGCAAACCGATACCTCATACAAAATTAATGTTATTGATATTGAGACGAGGGAAACTAATTTGAAGGATGGCACAATTTCACTTGTAATGAGTCTTTCCGGGGGATTTGGAATCATCAATGGTAATTATTTCCCATTTGGTTCTACAGATTGGTGGTATTGGGGAGGTGATGCTGGAAAATGTGGTGATTATCAAGGACAGTCAGTTGGATTGGACGCTACAGATATACTGGAATATAAATTCAATCATCCTTCAATTGTTTCTGAACCCGGATATTTTACCAGTGTTACTCTTGAACAAGCATTCCCCTGGGATTATTATGCTTCCAATAATCCTGGTCCTTATTGTGATTTTATGATGTTTTATTTTTCATCTCTGACTTCTATTCCTGAACCATGTTTGTCTCCAGAGGAACTAAACTTCTATTTAAGTACATTTGATTATATAAAGGATGATAAAGAACCTGAAGGCAAAACTTTTTGCAATGTAGATGTTTCATTCGATGTCGTTGTTAATATGACACCGTATAATGGATTTCACAAATATGACCTGTATTATGGCTATTTTATACCAAATACCAATGAATAAGTGTATTAAAAAGTGTTTCCTTCTGATCGCGCTTTGCTCACTTTCCGTGACCCTCTTTTCCCAGGAATCATTTTTCAGATTTTTCCCAACGCCTGATTATGAAATGGCCATGAGCGCAGTTCAAACACCTGATGGAAATTTCATTCTTACAGGGAAAAAAAGTGTTTCTTCCATGGATGACCTGCAGGGCTATATTTTAAAACTTTCTCAAGATGGGACCATCCTCGATGACTATACATTTCAATCCAAAACGCGAACCTCAATTTTTTCGATTATTGACGCGTATCCCAACGAGGAAAACCAATACCTCATTATTGGAAATATAGATTCAGTGGCCGGTGCGGATAGGTATTCAACACAGGTATTTTACAGGATCAATGATTCTTTGCATATCCTTGAGCAGCATTTATTTCCGGCGGAGGTAAATCATAAAAACGGATCGTGGCAGACTGAGATCGTTGACGACAGCCTCCTTTTCCTGCTTGGTTCTTATTTCGATTATACCCAAGGATCAAATCCGATGCAGAAATTGTCCGTTTCGAAGTTTCTTTTCCCTTTGGACAGTGTTGCAACCTATCATGTCGAAGCCCAGGCCAATACCCTTTGTATTGCGCAGGACCTGATCTACCTGAAAAACACGCATAAACTCAATGTGTTGTATTTCGGTAATACCATCGACAGGTTAGGTGCGCTGAAAATCCTTGAACTGAACGACAGCCTGCAATATCTCAGGTCTTTCTCCGGTCCTGAAAGGATCTATTCCAATACCTGTGCGGTAAAGTACAATGATACTTCCTATTTGATAACGGGGATGGGTGATGGACTGGCCTACCCACCAAACCAGCATGTCATTTCATACTTAATGAATCAAAATAATGACACGTTAAAACGTTTGGAATATTATAATCATCCGGATACGATTTTATATACGGGAGCAGGTACAAACACGATGATCAACGGGTTGTCGGTATTCATTACAGGCATTTACAATATTAACCCTAGCCAATTCCCTTTCCAGACTACCCCGATGTGGATACAAATAACAAGAACGGATCTGGATATGAACATCATCAGTCACCATTTTTATGGAGGAGATGCAGTATATATGCCTTATAAAATCATATCGACTTCGGATGGAGGCGCTTTTATCACAGGATACCGGAGCATTTTTACTCCTCCGGCAGACATTCAATATGATATTTTTGTTCTGAAGGTCGATGCAAACGGGGTGATCACTGACGTTCCGGAGAATGCAACCTGGCAGGCAAGCGAAGCCATCCTTTCACCCAATCCCGGCTCCGAGTACTGCATGGCCATAGTTGGTGCCCAATACACTAAATCGCGCCTGGTGCTCTATGACTTAAAAGGCCAGGTTGTTATCGACCTGGAACTTTTTCAGCCTGCGACACGAATAAATACCGCTCTGCTTGATCCGGGAACCTATGTATATCAATTTTTCTCAGACCAACAACTGATCGGCAGGGGGAAATGGATAAAGCAATAAAAATTGTATGTAATTTAGTTCGCCACAAATAATTTGCAAATGAGAAAAACAGTTGCGTTGCTTTTATTTCTGGTTACTGCACAGATGCTGCAGGCCCAGGGGACCTCGCCCTGCATCGTATCTCCGGTGCTACAGGAGCATTACGACTGGGATGTAAACTACCTTGCCCTTAAAAGGATCTATGATCTTCAGGCGCCGGCCATGGACTCGATTACCATCCCACAAAGCTACCAGGATACGATCTGGCAGGGATTGGCTGCAATTTTCAACCTGACGGCAAACCCGCACAGGGATACCGTGTTTGACATCTACTGCATTCATTATGAAGCTGATGGTTATAATGTTTATTTATCGTATGACATTGCGGTCACAATTAATCCAAATTGTCCCTGGTATAACAATTGGAAGAATCTGAATATTCACACAGGGGTGCCGGCCCTGGATGCGCTTCTGTCCACCTACGGGTTTACCATTACGGGTTTTTTTGACGTCATAAATGCCGCATACTTCACAACAAGTCAGACTTTAAATATACGGAGGGTTTGTGACAGCATTGAAACATTTAACGGGGTCGCTTATGCTGACATAGGGATAGGTTGGGGAGACGGTAACCAGATTCACTATTCCAAAACAGGACCGGCCAGGATCTATGATTTTGAAATCGGTTGGGCTGACTGTCCTTCCGGTTGTCAGGATCATTATAACATACAGTTCAAGGTGAATGAAGATTGTTCCGTTCAGTATCTTGGCTCGCCTTCGAGTTATCCTTATCTTGAACCATTCCCTGCACCCGTTAATTGCAACATAACAGTCGGGATGGAAGAGGA
>Ga0247841_10000690_pt1 | contig 85258 bp, 76 predicted proteins | sample LaCruzMarch2015__2_FD_192410 | JGI IMG/M metagenome (GOLD analysis project Ga0247841, IMG submission 192410) | Freshwater microbial communities from meromictic Lake La Cruz, Castile-La Mancha, Spain - LaCruzMarch2015_18m | ecosystem: Environmental > Aquatic > Freshwater > Lake | place: Spain... | reverse complement strand
CAATTGGAGAAATTTAGAAAAATTTCTTTAGCGGACGGACAGATAATTGACACTGAAATGACAAAAAAACAGAGGGAAATTATTCAGGCGCTAAACTTGTGCGCCTGAACTTTTCGGGAGGTTAGGTAAATATGAACCGAAATGATTATGATTGGAGACAAACGATGGGGATCTGACTTGTTCGCGTATGTATCTGAATTTATGAAGCGCTATGATGCGCTCCTGCAAAGGCTGCAAGCCAGATCCAGCGGAATCGCCGACATCGATCGGAATATAAAAGCAATAGAAGGGCTTTACAAATTTCGACGGATCGAGGAAGTGTATGCTTTTCTGAGATTTGAACCCTCAGCCATAGCACTGGTTTCTGAAGCTCACAGGAGAATTCGAGATCATTTTCCGGAAGGTGATATATTTATGGAGGTTCTTAGCGATTCGAGCTATTCAAATGGAAAAGAGTTACTGATCTCTATATCCACCAGTCTACCACCAAACGAGGCGATCAGAGGGCTGGATGCTTTTGATGATGAATGGTGGCTAAGTGCCTCGACCAACTCCTCAGCAGATATCTGTATTAAGGTGGAATACAGATAGCTAAAACAGAGCAGAAAGAGTTCGATTGGTATTTTTATCTGACACTGGCACAAGAGCTTGGGAGAAGCTCTGACGACGAGGCAAAGCTGCGATCTTCGATCAGCAGAGCTTATTATGCAGCGTTTTGCACGGCATGTAGCTATATTTCGTGTGTGGATCGCAAGAAGCTGCCAGGGGATGAGCCTGTTCACCAATATGTTATAAATTATTTTAGTTGTAAAATACATGGCAGCAAGAAGAACAATAAAAGGGCTAAGATTGGCTCGGAACTTAAGAGGATGAAAGCGGATCGAGTAAAGGCCGATTATGATAACAGCATAGGCAATATGATATCGCTAAACTCTACAGTCCAGGATGTTCTAATCAGATCGGAAAGGGTAATCTCCTCACTTGATGAGGGCGGGTTCTGATATGTCAAAGGACCAAAAGACTTATCATTTCTAGCGTATAATCATATTTTGATAGAAATGGCAATAGATCCAGTCAGCCTAGCTGCCTTAGCAGTTCCCTTTTTAGCCAAAGGCGCAGAAGCCTTCACAAAGACCGCAGGGGAAAAGCTGGGAGGAAAGATCGTCGAGCTTTGTCAATCTGTAGTGGATAAATTTAAAGGAGATTCCTACGCTGAGCAGACATTAGCCCGCGCCAAGGAGATGCCCGGATCAGAAGATCGACAAAGTGCCCTCAAAGGCATCTTGACGGAAAAGATGAAAGCTGATTCGGGTTTTGCAGAGGATATCAAAAAGCTGTTAGATGAAATGCAGAACGGTGCAGCTTCCACTCACACCACCTTCTATCAACAGGGGCAGACCGTTGGCACTCAAAACAATTTCGGAAATGTGCAAGGTTCTGTGAACATAGGGACCAAATAGACCGCCAAAAATGACCAATAAACCCAGCTTCGATCTGAAAGACCAGTCGGTGGAAACACAGACTAACATCGATCATGCCGATCAGGTAATCGTTCAACCATTAGGTTCAGCCTCAGCTTTGCCCCTTCCTCAGCAAATCCCATCTCCTCCGCTCGACTTCACAGGCCGAGAGGAAGAAATTAAAAGTCTTCTTGACCAATTTGATCAGGGTGCGACCATAACAGGCTTGCGAGGCTTGGGCGGCATCGGCAAGACGGCACTGGCGATGGTTGTATCCCATCATCTAAAAGAGCGCTTTCCCGATGGTCAAATCTACTTGAACATGCTGGGCACGAGCAAGATTCCGCTGAAGCCTGAAGATGCCATGGCTCACATTATTCGCTCTTACCGGGGAGTTGATGTCCCTCTTCCTGAAGACCTAAACGGCTTGAGCGGGCTTTATTACTCAATCCTCTCCGGTAAGAAGGCCCTGATCCTGCTGGACAACGCTGCCAGCCGGGAGCAGGTGGAGCCGCTAATGCCACCAGCAGGCTCCGCTGTTTTCATCACCTCCCGCAATAAGTTTGCCCTTCCCGGCCTGAAGGAAAAGGACCTGGACGTTCTGCCTCTGGAAGACGCCAAGAAGCTTCTCCTGGAGATCGCCGGGCGCATCGGCGGGCATGCAGAGGACCTGGCAAAGCTGTGCGGCTGCCTGCCCCTGGCCCTGCGAAATGCTGCTTATGCTCTGAAGGAGAAGCCGATTATCAGCGTGACTGATTATATGAAAAGATTAGGGGGTGCCAGGAAGCGCCTGGAGCTGGTGGAAGCATCCTTCACATCTAGCTACGAACTTCTTACACGGGAGCTGCAGAGGTTGTGGTGTCTGCTCTCCGTGTTTCCCGCTGACTTTGATCTGGCGGGAGCCTCTGCCGTTTTGGAAATAGAAAAAGAACTGGCGGAAGAAGCGCTGAGCGAACTGATGAAGTGGAGCCTGGTGGACTATCTGCCCTCTGACTCAGGCGATGGAGGACGCTACAGGTTGCACGATCTGGCACGAGTCTTTGCAGCATCTCGACTTGACGCCCGTGCTACTGTCCCGCATCGTCAAGCCAGGTATTACCAAGAATTGCTTAAGGAGGCAAACGACCTTTTGCTTCAGGGTGGAGATAATTTTTCTAGGGGTTTGGACCTATTCGATTCCGATTGGATGAACATCCAGGTAGGACAAAGCTGGGCTGAAACAAATGCAGCTAGTAACTCTGAAAATGCAAAAATCTGTAGCAATTTTGCCCTGGCATGGGAGATTCTAAGCCTAAGGCTTCATCCACGTAAATACGTAGAATGGCTGAATCCGGCTTTAGCAGCTGCGCGCCAGATCGAGGATAAGAAGTCCGAGGGAATTCATCTACTGGATTTAGGCATTGCTCACTCCGATCTGGGAGAATACCGCGAGGCCATTAAATTTTATGAGATGGCTTTAAAGATTGATTGCGGCATTGGCAACCGCAGGGGTGAGGGGAAAATTCTAAACGGCCTGGGCATTGCCTACTCAGATCTGGGCGAGCCAAAGAAGGCCATCGAGTACTACGAGCAGGCGCTCAAAATTTCGCGTGAGATCGGGGATCGGAGGGGCGAAGGCATCCGCCTGGGCAACCTGGGCATTGCCTACTCAGATCTGGGCGAGATACGCAAGGCCATCGATTACCACGATCAGGCGCTGGCCATCTCACGCGAGATCGGCGACCGAAGGGGTGAAGGAAACGCTCTGGGCAGCCTGGGCCTGGCCTATGCCACCCTTGGCGACGCCCGCAAGGCCATCGAATACTACGAGCAGGCATTGACTATCGCCCGCGAAATGGGGGACAGAAGAAGCAAAGGTGTTTGGCAGGGCAACCTGGGCAATGCCTACGCCGACCTGGGCGACGCCCGCCAGGCCATCGAGTACTACGAGCAGGCGCTCAAAATTTCCCGCGAGATTGGAGACCGGCGGGGCGAAGGAAACCACCTTTTCAACATGAGCCTATCTTTGGAGAAATTAGGCCAGCGAGAGAAGGCCATCGATCTGGCCAAGTCCGCCCTGGAGATCTTCGAGCAGATGGAGAGTCCACATGTCGAGACCGTCCGCAAAGCCCTGGCCGAGTGGAAGGGCTAGAGCAATCGCAAGCAATCCTTTTATCCCCTCGCCCCGCTAGCCCTCCCTCATGATATTCGTCTATTCTCTCGGCGGCTCCATCCTGGCAGGCCGCGATGCCCAAAGCCTCAAGGAGTACGCCCAGGCCCTCAAAGAGCTGGCCCAGGAGCACCAGATCTACGTCGTCGTGGGCGGCGGCAGGATCGCTCGCGAGTACATCGAAAAGGCCCGGGCGCTGGGCGCATCGGAGATGTTTTGCGACACCATCGGCATTGGCGCTACCAAGCTCAACTCGGCGCTGCTCGTGGCTGCTCTCGGTGATGCCGCGCCCCAGGAGATCCCGGACAGCTACGCTGGCGCAGCCCGGCTGGCCCGGCCCGGCAAGATCGTAGTAATGGGCGGCGTGGCCGTGGGCCAGACCACAGACGCCGTCTCTGCTCTTTTGGCGGAGTACGTGCACGCCGACAAATTGGTCGTCGCCACCTCAGTGGATGGCGTCTACACCGCCGATCCGGAGAAGGACCCCGCTGCCAAAAAGCTCGCACGCATGTCCTTCCAGGCGCTAGCCCGTCTGGCCATGGAGACGGAGATGAAGGCCGGCTCACGCTCGCCCGTCGATCCTCTGGCCGCCAAGATCATCGAAAGAAGCTCGATACCTACCGCGATCGTTCTGGGCAGCAAAATTGAAAATTTGAGAAAAGGTGCCCTGGGTGGGCACACGGGAACGGAAATCAGGCGTGAGTAAGCGTCTTGACCAGGTCGCCGGGTGAGACGATGCCCCAGAGGGCCCCTTGCTCGGTGACGACCAGTTGGCTGGCGCCCGTCCGGCCCAGCATCTTGATGGCCTCGTAGATAGGCTCCTCTGAGTCGATGGTCAAAAAGCCGCGGGTCATGATCTCCCTGGCTTCCAGATTGGTCCTGCCGTCCGCTACAGCGCGGGTGATGTCGATCAGGTTGATCAATCCCGGTGAGCTGTCGTCCACCAGAGCCTCGGAGACGCCGTTGTGCACCAGTATGCGCGATGCCTCCTGCAAAGAGGCGCCGGGCGGTATGCGCACAGCGCGCCGCGCAATACCTTTGACGGCCATCTTGGGCACGGATATCATCTCCTCGATATGGAAGATGAGGCGGCTCATGGTGTCGTCCCTGCCCGTCACTTTGCCCCGGATGTAGAGCTTGTTTACTGGCGTTGGCCCGACCTCAATGCCGTCTCCCACGTTGAAGTCCCTGATGTTGCCGATGATGCGTACCACGCCGTCGCAGTGCTGCGAGTGCATGACCTTGTTGAAGATGATCTCGCTGGCGGTGGTGCCCTCCATCACCACACCATTGCGGATTACGGGGACGGTTACCACATCTCCTGTGGCCTCAATATTGAGCGCCTCAAAGGCACCGCCCGTAGCCCTGTACCCGCCCTTGGGACCAGGCACGCCTTCTACCAGGTTTAAGGCTTTGAGGGATTGCATCTGATTTCGGATGGTGCCGGGATTTCGGTCTATCAGCTCGGCAATCTCCTCGCCCTTCACTGCTCGCCCTTCAACACGGTGAATGTTGATCAATGCGGTTAAGATGTCTCTTTGAACAGGTGTCAAATCCATAATTCGATCAACATTGTTCATTATTAATGTCCTATATAGATTTATTGATCGAAAAATCTCCTGGAAAATTTAGTTTAACTTGAATCGGATTTTAAACGCTTCATTGCAGAGCAATTCAGCTCAAACGCGGTATAAAAACGCCTTATTTTCTCATAGGACATACTTTGCTCTTTTTGTAGGGAAAAGCATCCATTCGCCGCCAGATTTTTTTGATGGGCTCCTCAAAGATGCTGCCCCAGGACTCTGGATAGCAGGAACAGGGATAGACCTCCCCGGCCGGCGTTATGTGCATCCAACTGGTGGCGGCAAAGCAGCCGAAACGCTGGTAGGCCTTTGGAACGGAAAAGATGCGCGGTGATCCGGCGTTTCTGACAAAGTCCTCCAACCGGGCGTGATCGGCGGGCAGAAGGGCGATGTTTTGCCGCTCCGACCAGCGACCGGTACAGACCACCTCAAAGAAGGTCAGCTCATGCACTTTCATGCGGCGAGCAAGCTCATGAAAGTCGCAGAGATGAGACATGTTCTCCCGGCGCAATACCACGTAGAGGTCCACCAGCAGGCCGGCAGCAAGGGCATTTTCTATGGCCGACATGGCCTCGGAAAAGACGCCCGCCCGCCCGCGCATGGCATCATGCTCCGTCTCGAGGGGGCTGTCCAGGCTGACGTTTACGGCATAAAGCCCCGCCTCCTTCAGCCGGCGCGCGAGCGCGGCCGTAAAGCCCGCTCCGGAGGTGAAGAGGGTGGAGATGGCTCGATCGTCTACCGAAGCCACCAGCTCCGGCAGCTTCTGGTAGAGGGCCGGCTCTCCACCATCGAATATGACCAGCGTGGTTCCCATGTCCAGAATTTGACCGATAATGTCTTTGACGGTGTGAGGGGCGAGGCAAAGCTTGTTACCAGAATTGGGCAGAGCGCAGTGAGCGCAGCGGTTGGGGCACTCCTCGGTGATGGAGATGGTCACCTGGTCCGGGGTACGCCTGCCCAAAAGGGCCCACAACCGGCTGTCGGCCAACCGGGAAAAGGCCCGGCTGGGGATGGGCGGGATCCAGGTAGAGAGGCAGAGCTTTTCAGAGTCTCTGTGAGCTGCAATCTGCCCGTCAAACATTTGCAGGGCGGACTTGACGAGAGGCAGATGGGCCAGAGGGCCATGGGCATCAACTTTCACGAGGGCCTGCGCCTGGTCCTCTTGCAGGCGAGCCTCAGCCTTGAGCAGGGGGCTGTCGTAAAGCTGGTAGGATTTGCAACCGGGCATCAATAGACATCCTCGGGATCAAAGACCTTCTCGCCCACAATAATGCCTTCCAGGGTGCGATAGAAGCAGGACCTGTAGCCGGTATGGCACGCTCCGCCCTCCTGCTCGATTAACAGGAGAACGGCATCTTCGTCGCAGTCGATCCTGATCTCCAACACCCGCTGAAAATGCCCGGAAGATTCGCCCTTCAGCCAGAGCTTCTTTCGCGAGCGGGACCAGTAGTGGGCCTTGCCCGTCTCTTTGGTCTTGGCCAGAGCCTCGTCGTTCATGTAGGCCAGCATGAGCACCTCGCCGGTCTTGGCGTCCTGAGCAATAGCCGGGATCAACCTTTCTGTCATCAAGAGGATAATAGTGATATAACCTATAAGGGCCTTGCTGCATAGAGAATAAGGACAGAATAGAATGAAATGCATCACCTGCAAAGGCCGGGGGCTGTGCGGTCGGCCCGTCTGCCCCATACTGCGCCGCCTGGAGGAGACGGCGGCCCTGCCCCGCATCGGCAAGAGCCTGGAGGGCATGTCCCCGCCCGAGGTCTTCGTGGGCAGGCACGGCTATCCACTGGTAAGAGCCGGGCCCATGGTGCCCGCTGGCGGCAGCCCAGGGCAGCCCGTCGAGCCGCAAAGTCTCGCCATGGACATTGGCGAGATCATAGCGGCGCGTTTCGCGTTGGTCCGATCCGAGAGCAAGATAGTAATAAAGGAGGCGGAGGCGCCGGGAAGGCTGCTGGAGGCCATGCAGCAGATCGCCCTGTCTTCGGCTCCGGTAGGGATCGAAGTCTCATTTTACAAGCCGCCCCGGGGCAGGCTGCAGTTTGACGGCGTTCTCTCCCCTTCCGGCCCCTCCGGTGAAATGAGGGGGATGGAGATTACCACCAATCCGCTTATTCCCAGGAAGGTGGACCAGATGGTGGAAGACAGAAACGCCGCTGCCGCCGCAGCCATCGCCGAGCTTTACACCAGCGGAATTGGCACGGATCACATCTCCCGCATGCTTTCCTTAGGCCTTTTGGGCAAGAAGAGAAAGCTGGTGCCCACCCGTTGGTCCATTACCGCCTCGGACGACATGATCGGCAAGCTGCTCAAGGAGACGGTTTTGGACGGTCGCCAGGTAAACGATTACTATCTCTTCTCCGGAGAAGACCTGGGAAATCACTTCGAGATCCTGCTTTTGCCCCGGCCCTTCAGCTTCGAGCTGGTGGAGATCTGGCGGGCTCGCTCCGTGTGGGCGGAAGAGGGCTTCATCGGCGGTGATCGTGAGGACGCGCAGGCCAAGAAGCAGTACAGCTCTCTGGCAGGCGGCTACTACGCGGCGCGCCTGGCCGTCCTGGAGCATCTGGCCGGACAAGGCCGCCAGGCCGGCGTGCTGGCGGTGCGGGAGATCTCGGAGGCTTATTGGGCTCCTCTGGGTGTGTGGGTGGTGCGAGAGGTGGCTAGATCGGCCATGCGCTCGCCTCCGGTGCGCTTTGGCAGCCTGGGAGAAGCGATGGCGGAGATGGAAAAGAGGATCAGGACGCCGGCAAGAGAGTGGCGCAAGGAAGCACAGATCTTGGCGCGACCGGTGCAGAGGAGCCTGATGGAGTTTTAAGAAGAAACAAAGACGCGACGCACTACCCGAAAAAGGGAAAAAGAGAGGTTGATCTAGCCTCTTAAGTTGAGGGGCCGTTCAGCCACATGTTGGTCCAGTAATACCAGTTATCTTCACCGCGAGAGCTGGAGTAAATGCCATTCAACTTTTGTAGTTGTTTTAACGTATTGGCGTTCTCCAGTGCAGCTTGAGGATCCTTAAATGCATAGGGGTTAGACATTGTCCCATAAATATTTGCCACATTAGCTCCCGTTGCTTCTTCTGGTCCGTTCAGCCACATGTTGGTCCAATAGTACCAGTTATCTTCAACGCGAGAGCTGGAGTAAATGCCATTCAACTTTTGCAGTTGTTTATATGTATTGGCGTTCTCCAGTGCAGCTTGAGGATCTTTGAATGCATAGGGATTCTGAAGCGCTTTATACAGATCAGTCACGTTCAACGCCGTTTGAGGAATGCTCTTCTCATCCACATTTTGCATCGCCTTGAACAGGTCTGCTCGTTCCTGCGCCGTTTGAGGTGCATTGCTTTTGTAAAGGTTATCGTAACTCTGTGCAGCTCCCGTCCCAAGCAAAACCACAATGAGGAAGACCGAAATGCAAAGCTTGGCGGATAAGAATCCCGATATCTCATTAACTGTCATTTATTATCACCCGTTACCCTATCACTTGATATCTGCAATTACACTCTCTGAGATATATGAAGGTAAACATCATATGAGATCTCTGCGAGTCTCATGTAGAGGCATAAACGTGCATTTCAGGGCATTATTATACCGTTAAGAACACTCTTAACCGAGCGTTTCGCTTTCTCCTCTTGCTTTGCGAACCCACGAGCGAAAACCTTGATTGTCATGACCTTAGTGAAAAGAACCTTACCGCCCCTCGTGTCTCCAACGAGATCTTGTTCTCACGGCCAAGCCAGCCCAATGCGGCATAGATCTCTTCGGGATTTAATGTTGTAGCCTTCACGAGGTTATCAATAGTCATCGGACCATTTAGATTGAGTGCATTCCATACGATACCTGCATTGACGCCAAATATTGATTCGACAGTATCCCTCGCGGCCTCTGTATCACTTATCGTTTTCACAAAATCGGGCCCCGCCACGGCATCTGCATCACTGACCATGATTCTGGCTGCATCAGCCTTCGCCTTCACTACAGTTTTGTTTTTCATTTCTTGAATCCTCCTTTTGTGTTTATAATACGACCTCCTTGAATTTAAGGGTTATTTATTTTAAGATTGAAGAAAGAGTATATCGTTTGCACCGACATTCGCATGGCAATGCCTGAAAATGTGAACTAAAGAAAACGAGACATTAGAGCCCGTTCTTAGCTTTTATCTGGGAGATATCCGCTTCCATCCGGATCAATCTTTCTTTCAGATCATCTCTCAAATCACAGCGAAGCTCTTTAACTTCATTTGTGATCTCATCTTTCGCATCATCTATCTTCTCAGCCAGCATCTCGCCAATGTTGTTTACCTCTTGGCGAACATCCAGGACGGCTTCATGCACGCCTCTGATGTCATCACGGGCTCCTTTTACCTCGTCCCGCACGCCTCTGATATCCTCGCGGGAACCCTTTACCTCGTCCCGTACGCCTTTGATATCCTCGCGGGCACCTTTAACCTCGTCCCGTACGCCTTTGATATCCTCGCGGGCACCTTTAACCTCGTCCCGCACGCCTTTGATGTCTTCATGGGTAGCTTTCAATTCCACTACAATCTCTTTGCTGACGACAATGAGATCTTTAAGCAGGTCTGCGGCTTTGTCCAGGCGCTGATCGGTCTCGCCGCCGGAAACCATCTTCTCGAATCCAATGAAATCTCCCGTGGCCGCTGTGTATTCATTTTCGATGCTCTGTACATCGATTAGAGCATCCTTTATCGCTAAGCAATTTAGGAACCGCCCCAGATCGGTTTGCTCCCCTTCAGCTACTACCTTGACTTTGCCGCTGGGAAGGTTCTGCACATATCCTTGCAGTCCGAAAGCATTGGCCAGGATTACTACATTTGCTCTGTAGCCGGTCTTCTGTACCATGCCCGAAATGAAGGCGGTAAGTCTAGGCATCAATTACAATTAATTGCTTTCAATATATCTATCTTCTCCTTAACGCGAATGTTTCGCGGGCTGGCGGACACGAATGCATCAGGAAGAGGCAGCAGCCTCTGGGCCAGGGGGAGCTATTGGAAGTGGCAGCCTTCTGGGCAGGGGGACAATAGCCGTGCGAACTCCCCCCGCGCGGGCGCGCCCGGGCACGTCCGTGGGAAACCGGTCGGGCAGGGTCGTGTGGGGCCGCCCGCGTGGCGGTGCTCTACCATTGGACTAAACCAGTGGGTTACAATTTTCACCACAAAGACACAGAGCTCACAAAGAACGCACAAAGACGAAAAAGCAAAAGATTTCCATTACTTGGATTTTATAATTTTTCTTTGTGCCTTTGTGGAGAGCGTAGTACAGCAGGGCCGAAATAAACCAACGTTTTGACTTCGCGGCTTCGCGCCTTCGCGTAAAACCGGACCCTGTTGAATCTCACGCGAAGCCGCGAAGGCGCGAAGAACAGTCAGCCGTTCACAAAGGCAAGGCACATTATCCTCTCACAATCATGGCTTTAATTAGGCCTGGCTGTAGTAGTAGCAAGCACTAACTAAACATACTTGCTAAAATCCATTTAGCCAAAATGGCCACCGATGGGTGGGATGGGATAGCCCCATTGCAGGCGAGCTACTATCCATTCCTCAATGACTTCAATGAGAGTGATTTAATCCTTGCCCAGCTTCATTCTCCCAGGAACTTCTTTCGTGTCATGCGGCAAATGACCAGCATCGCCGCCAGGCACCCCCTGGAGTTGAAGCCGCTGATCCGTGCGCTCTGTGTTTCTGTGGTGGTAGTACCGTCAGCCATTTGGTTCTAACCAGTGGCTAACGACTATTCCACCACAGAGGCACAGAGTTCACAGAGAACGCACAGAGCGACTAACTAACAACTGGAAAACCATAGTAATTGGAAATAGCGAAGAGCCAGATCAATATCCCGTCCGAGAATGTGGATAGGCGGCGAATATTATCATATACTGCGGCCTTGAGCAGATCCCGGTCGGAGTGCAACCCGGGACGAAGAGGGCTTACCACAACCGAAAGATCCACCGCTTTTGGCTGGGCGCTCCTGCGAGAAAGGATGCCGCCCGGCCTGCTCTGCCGCCCCTGGAGGTGCAGGGCAATTTTATCAAGGCCCAGCAGGAGGTGGGGGCGGTTTTGCGCTCTCAGCTTTGCGGAGAGGCTCAGAGATTCCCTTCCGTCCACGAGGTGAAGCTCCCGGACCTCTCCATCGGCTGAGAGCAGGTGGACTAGCTCGTCCTCCAGCATCTGGCAGGCGATTATGGACAGTACGGGCATGGGTTATCTGGGCGTTGGTGGTGGGGGGATATCAAGATATGCAATGGTGGATTGGTTAGCTGGCCGGTATTTTCATTAGATCCTAGCTGACGTTGATGCATCTTCGGAAGCACCATTGAGGGCTTCGATTATCTTCAACTACGGGATAGCTTTATTCCGTTATAACTTGACTTATCCAGATTAGAAATTTCAGCTTATGTGAATGGCGCTCCAAAGATTTTAGCTACATTATTTTATGGAGTTTTAATATTTTACAGCACGCGAAATATCTCAATAAGATTATGATGAGTATTATATTATTATAAAAGCAGCATTATACTCTAGGTCATTATGAGCAATCCCTGCTCAAACATTTTACAAATGAGAATTTACCCGATGGTGTGATATCTTTGCAGCTTCTCGTTCTTTATGTCGATACAATCTAGAAATCAAGTGATTTTTCGATTTTTCCAAGGCCATAATGATGCACATTTGACGGTTACCTGTGAAGTTTGAAGCAATTATCCCTTACATCCGAAAATTGATGTATATAGTTCATAAGATTTGCAAATAAATAATACAATTTTTAAAAATTTTATATATTTGGTGAAAGCTTACAACACATATTTATTTTAAAACGGCATACAAATAACCAACCTCCATTTCCTGTCCATGAAAGGAATGAATACAAAGAAGGCTTCTAGCAAAGTCTTTTGTGGTATTCCAAACATACCCCATATTTTTAGACGAGAGAGCTTTATCTGCTCTTCTCTTCTTCGCGCCTTCTCTAAGTTATGAACAAACTTTTTAAACAATTTTCTTGCATCATCCAGCCATTCCTCGTATACTTTGCCACCTTTCTTTTTCATCTGCTGCTCTTCATCGGTTAGGCAGGAAAGAAATTCGATTTCCATTCTGCGATTATAAAATATATTTAATAATCTGTACTTAATCAGTTCTTCCTCAATGGTAGTATTTACTGAGAAATCATTAACTATAAGCTTATTTAAATGGAGTAAACATAGTTGATGTGTCACCATATTTTCAAAAATTTTTTTAAATAGGTTTTTATAACAGGGGAAAAGATCCGTTACAATAAATATAGGCTTATTTGTATCGAGGTTTCTTTGAAGAAAATCCTCTACGGTTTTCATATCCTTTGAGGTGAACAACTCGTCCGCGATAATTTGTTTTGATATATAATCTAAGAGATTTAGCCGATACATTTGGCTTCTTCCTGTCGTTGGATGCTGTTCATCATAGTGAACAATCCAGATATCTTTTAGTTCTGGAAGAATCATCTTCTCGGTCGCATCTGCAATCATTGTGCGAATGGTGTCTTTATCGCATGGATAAAAATAGCTAGAAGCTTTCGCTATGATTTCGTAAGATACATGGTTGACCCTTAAGAGTTGACAAAAGCCGCCGAATATTCCGAAAAATTCTTTCTTTGCATCTTCCCAAAAATCACACGATTCCTCCAAATTTTTATGACACTTGGGACAAAGGTACTTGTCAATTTTAGCTATCTCAAGCCATCGTTTGGTGTGAGGGTTTGAGCCATTGTGGCTCATGGAAGTTCCACATTCAGGGCATTGTGGCGGAGTAACCAAACGGAATATTCCTTCGGGAGTATACTCGTAATCATCGGAGTACCTATCAAAGAGGGCAGCCAGTTGTTCACCGAACGGAAAGTTCATTAGGTTAAATTGTATTTGTGTCATTGAAGGGTCACACAGGATATATTTGGTTGGAATATTAAATATTTTCCGGCGGATATATCCTGCCTTCACTTCATCACTAGAATTCTAGATTGTGTCTTAAAAAAGTTGCAGCGCACTTGAAAACCCGACAGGATTTCACTGCATGCCTAAGCGTTCTTTTATCGCTCGGACATCAGATTGTACCTGTCTAAGAGTCATTCCATATCCTGGTTGGATGTCTTCTCTCATGCCTTTGATCTCTTCTAGGGTTGCTTCGGTGGTCTTACGCACTGCTTTCATGTCGCCCTTCATCTCTTTCATGTCGCCACTCATCTCTTTCATATCATCTCTCATATCCAGAAGGACCGGAATGGCTTTGTTCAACTGGACTATAGAGCAGAATTGGGCAAACTCTCCGATCTTCATGACATCGCCATCATAGTCATCGAAGGCAATGCTCGATACCTCTGAGCGGGCAGGCCGCTTGTTTTCGGCTAGGGTGCGAAAGGCTTTAACGGTCTCTTCATCGCCATCAAGAAAGACCAAGACCTCATCACCTTCATTGCTCTCTATATTATGGGCTTCAAACATCCGGATTCTATTGGTCATGGCCATGCTCATCAGAAAGTACCTATAGCCTACATCATGCACTTTTGGGCCTGTAATTCTTATCTTCAGCTTCATAGTCATCCCTAATATGTATCTGCAAGCTATTTGATTGTTTCCCAGTTGTTTGTTAGTCGCTCTATGCGTCCTCTGTGAGCTGTGTGTCTCTGTGGTGGAATAGTCGTTAGCTGTTGGTTATGATCCAAATGGCCAACGGTACTACCACCTTTGCATGACACAAGAAGCGCACAGAGGACTTGATTTACTCCATGATCTTTTTGGCAGAGTTAACCAATCTCAGCGCGCGTCGCAGTACCTCACCTCATCCACATCCAGCATAAGGGGTGTACCGGGCTCAAAGTTGGTGATCTTTCTCACCCGGCCCACGGCCACAAGTTGCAGTTGTGCTCTTGCCGCCTGAGACTCACGCTCTTCGTAGTAGTCCTCGTTTGATTGAACCGTGCGATGGGTAATGATCTGTAGAGCTTTTATGCTGGCGATGAGCCCCCCAGTCCCTGGAACTATATCCGGGGCACTGGACTGGGTAAGAAAGATCCGGTCTCCCGGCTGAACACGCAAAAGCGCAAAGAAGTTGTTGGGGCTACGAATCTCCACCGTCCTGACCCGAGCTGCAGTAAGCTCATTCATCACATGTCTTGCCAATCCCGTTAGCGCAATGTAGATCATGAGGCATCACCCGTACATAGGAAACTCTTTGGGCATCTGAGCTTGCTGTTCCTCGGAAGAGGTGGTTTTCATCTGCTGGGCCAGTTGCGCCATCTGCACCTCGATCTGCTCAGCCTGCTCGGAGAGCTTGGCCGTGTTTATCCCCAAATCGTAGATCTTATTGAGCGTCTCGATAGTGGCAATGGCCGCTCTTGGGTCGGGTTCCGCCGAAGCCGTCTCGCCCAAAAGGCAGATAGCGGGCAGATTTCTTATGCGGCACTCGTTCATGATGCTGCCGGTAATGCCGGTAATTGTCCCCATCTCAAAGACCTCGGCCTTGTCCTTTATCTTATCAAGCAAATCTTGACGGCTTACTGCGCCAAAGACCCGGTGCTCATCTCCCATCACCGTTATGCCTGCCAGGCAGACCATCTCTCGAGCGCCTATGGACTCTGCAAAGGATACGATCTCCTTTCCAATCTCATAAGAGGCCAGGGGATGTACGGGAATGTCGGCGGTGAGGATTACCAGGCCCTTGGCCACATCCTCATAAATGCGAACCGGCATGTTCACAACGCCGCCTGTGAGAACGGCCAGCGGAGGGAAGTAGCGGGAGCTCATGGCCCCGAGATAGGTCATTTTCAGTTCGTTGACGATGTACTGGCTGGCAATGTTGCCTACCAGGCCAATTCCCGGGAATCCCTCGATCAAGAGTGGGTTCTTGACGGAGGGCTCATTCTCAAGGATTACCTGGACGATTTCCTTATCCATGCAAAAATGTTAGGCATTTATCTGAGATAAGAGCATCGCTTCTCAGGGAGGATGAAAAAAAGGATGACAAAAAAATTTCCTCACAATTCGGGCAAGCTTTTTAAGGATAAAACCCTGCTAAACAAATGCATAGCTGCAATCGAGAACATGCAATTATGGGGTCAAAATGGCAAAGCAAGAAGTTATTGATAGGGCACTGGCCGAAGGAAGAACCTACCTGATGGAGCATGAGAGCAAAGCCGTTCTGGAAAGCCTGGGCATCACCACCACCGGAGCCGGGGTAGCAAAGTCAGAGGACGAAGCTGTCGAGATATTCCAATCCCTGGCCGCTCCCGTGGCCATGAAGGTGCTCTCTTTGGATGTAGTCCACAAATCCGATGCCGGCGGAGTTAAGCTAAATTTAAGGGATGCCGATGAGGTACGAAGAGCCTATCGGGAAATCAGCCAGGCATTCCTGGACAAAAAGGTCGCGGGCATCTCGGTGCAGAAGATGGCCCGGCCGGGGGTGGAGGCCATCGTGGGAGTGGCCAATGACGCCACTTTCGGGCCGATTTTGATGTTTGGTCTGGGCGGAGTCTTCGTAGAGGTTTTAAAAGATGTCTCCTTCCGCTCCATTCCTATCTCTGCCTCCGATGCCAAAGATATGGTCGAGGAGATCAAAGGCTATGCTCTTTTGCGAGGGTATCGCGGCTACTCTTCCGATATCGAGGCGCTGGAGAAGCTATTGATGGCCATCTCGGACTTTGTCATAAAGAATCCCGTCATCTCGGAGATGGATATCAATCCCGTGTTCCTCTATCCGGATGGCTACATGGTGGTTGATGCTCGCATAATCCTGGGAGAGCCGCGGCCCGCCCCGCCGGCTGCAGTAGAACAGGACTTGCACGACCTGTTTTATCCCCGGAGCATTGCGGTCATTGGTGCCTCCGGCACGCCGGGAAAGCTAGGCTGGAACGTCTTTACCAATCTCGTCAGCCACAAATTCCGTGGGAAGCTCTATCCCATCAATCCCAAGGCCGATGAGATTCACGGTCTGAAGGCTTACCCCTGCATCAGCGCCGTGCCGGAATCGGTGGACGTGGCCATCGTCCTCGTCTCAGCCGGGGTGACCGCGGATGTAGTTGAGGAGTGCTGCAAGTGCGGTGTGCGCTACATCGTGGTTGAGTCAGCCGGCTTTGCGGAATTAGGCGAGGACGGCAAGAAGATTGAGCTGCTGATGAAGGATATCGCCGATAGGTACGGCGTGCGGCTGCTCGGCCCCAACTGCTCAGGCATCATCAACACCCACTGTAGCATGGTCCAATCCATAGGCATTGTGGATGCTCTATCCATGGGCAATATCGGCCTGGTCTCGCAGGCAGGAGTGTGCGCAGCCGGCATGCTCTGGGGGCTGCGCCATATCATGGATTTCGGCATTATCGCCACCATCGGCAACAAGCTGGACATCAACGAGACCGATATTCTGGAGGCGGTGAGCCAAGACGAGAACATCAATGTCATCTGCATGTATCTTGAGTCCGTGAAAGGCGGGCGGCGTTTCATAGATGTGGCCCGGCGTATCACTCAGGAGAAGCCCATAGTCGTTCTCAAGTCCGGCCGAACCGATGCCGGCAAAAAGGCGGTGGCCTCCCACACGGCATCCTTAGCCGGCAACGATCAGATCTTCAGCGCCGCCTTTCGCCAGTCGGGGATCATCCGGGCCCGCGATTATGAGCACATGTTCAACTTAGCCCGTGCCATCTCCAAGCAGCCGCTGCCAACAAGGGAAGGCGTATTCATAATAACCTACGCGGGTTCCCTGGGCGTCATTGCCGCCGACGCCATCACCGATAACGGCATGCGCCTCTCCGAACTGGAGCCGCCTTTGAAGGAACGGCTGAAGAGCCTGCTGCCAGATTATGTCTGCGGCATGAACCCCGTGGACTACACCTTCAGCCAGGATGCAGAAACCGTGAAGAAAACCATTGAGATCGGTGTGGACAGCCAGGACGTGGGCAGCTTTATCGTCGTCTTGCAGGCGGAGATCCTGGGCAGCTACGTGGATACTCTCAAGAAGATCGATTACCAGGGCAAGCCCATCATCGCCTGCGTGGCGGGAAAGGAGTTTGCCCAGACCGATGTTATCAAGATGGAAAATGCCGGCATTCCTGTCTTTGGCACGCCCGAACAGGTTGCGGACGCTCTGGGCATTATGTACCGCCACCAGAAGCGAGTCGCCAAAGAGAAGTCCTAAGGTCGATATCCAGGAAGTAAAGATTGGGCAAATCCAGGAAGTATATCACTTTCCTGGATTTGGCCGTTTACGGTACCTCGTAATTGGATGCACAACTGCACAGGACCGCATTCTTTTCCAGCTCATCATAATAGGCTTCCGACTCCGCTGAACATTCCGTCATATTGCCGGTGATATTGAAACAGGGGGACGGATTCCATGCACCCCAATATCCTTTCACGGGTGTAGCGTTAAAGAGACGGGTGGCATTGATCTTGTTGTCCGCACCCGCGCCCACTTCCGGGCAGCAGGGCAGAGGCTGGTAGTAAGCCTCAAAGGTGGTGCTGTTCTTGGCCTCAACTATGCTCTCTTTGTATGCGGCCCTGACGCGCACGTTATTCGTATAATAGGCGCGAGCGCCATCCAGCTTGGCCCTCATCTTTATGGTCAGCGTTCTGCCGATATCAAGGGAGGGAAGGGTCCAATTGACCATGCTGCCGTTCGTCTTCGCTCTGATGCTGGAGTTGATGTAGCTGCAGCCTTTGGGAAGAATGTCGGTTACATTCAGTGGTTTGAGCAACTTGTTGCCGTCGTTGCTGACATTGATGAGAAAGAGGACGGTATTTTCATCCAGCATGACTGCCGTCTTGCTGATATTCACATGGGGATATAGATGCTTGGGCGTCTCGTGGATGCTTATCGCCGTATCGATCTGAAAGCTTCCGAGGAGCGTCTGATCCAGACCGATGCGCGGCCCGTTTTCCATATTTATATCAAGAGTTCCATTGAACTTACCGAGAAGGGAGAGGGAGGATTTCTCCATCATGGCCTCCATATCGACAGATGTTGCATAACGGATGTCCTTGCTAATTAGGACCCCTGCCGCCTCATCTTTGGTCAGCATGCCTTCATCCCATAAACTCGCATAGCTCTGGTTTTGGGATCCGGCCCGAAGAAGGACCGGCGCATATTGCACTTTCGTGTATTTGTTGACAAAGCCAAGCTCTGATGACTCCAGGGATGAGTAGTAACCGCTGCCCGACTCATAGGATCTTTGCAGCCCTTTTGCCCTTTTATCAGAGGAGACAAATCCTTTGCCTTTGGCAGATTTGGTGAATTTGACGCTCTCTCCGTAAGAGTCCACGGCCTCTTTTATCCGGAAGCTGCCGTGGTAGTTTTCATCGATCTCCTGGATAACAGCTCTTTCGTTCGGGACACGCTTTTTATAGCTTATCTGAGCCATGCCGGAGCTGGAATCAGCCTCAGAACTGTAAACGGTCTGGTTCATATCCGCCACATAAGTGCTGTTCTGGCTCAGAGTATCTGCGTATAGATATTTTTCACTGAGGGAGTCGCCCAGGATCCTGTTCTCAACGCGAGTTCGATCCGACCACAATGAATCGTAATTAAGGCTTCGATTCCCGGGCAGGAGAAAGGCAGTCTTCCCGTATTTGGCAAACAGCTCCTTTTCCAGGCTGATGCTCTTATTTTCTTGATGCAGGCTGCTCTTTGCCTCCTCTTTGTAGTAACCGCTTCCATGCTCCGTACTGGAAATGCTGGTGCCGGGCGAGCCGAGAATAGTGACAGTCGAATTGCTTGAGTTTTTATCTAATTTATTATTATCATAGTATCCTGATATTTCAGCTCTATTTATAAGAGATTCCTTTTTTTCCTCCGTGGAAAATCCTTTCCGGACATAAGCATAGCCATCGCCCTGCACCTGAGAGGTCTCATAAAAATTCGCCTTCGCTTTCTTAGGTATCTGCACTATTATTTGGATGGTGCCTTTTCCATTCGCGGCCAGAGATCCTATTGTCCAGTTCAGAACATTGCCCCTGCTCAAATCCGTGGGCGGAGGAGACGCGCTGATGAAATCCACCTCAGGAAGAAAGTCGGTGACCGTCACAAAATCGGCAGACGTGGTTCCAGCATTTCCGTAATTAATCGTGTAAGTTATATTCTCTTCCCGGTTGTAAGCGCTCTTATCTGCCTTCTTCTTGACCCAGAGACCATGAACCACACTCGGGTGAATCACACCAGTTTCTAATGTCGCTGTTTTCCTTGCAAATTGGGTAGAATTTATTCCATAAGTATTGATAATTTTTAATACATTCGTAGGGATCGTACCATTTACCTTTACCGTTATGGTTATTATTCCCTCGTCGCCCGGGTTCAAATCTCCCAGGTGCCACAAAAGATATTTTTGGGAGCTGCCGTTGAACAGATCGACGTATTGGTCTAGCCAATCATGAATGGTCACATTGGTCTGCTTCGTAGGGCCATCATTTCGATACATTATGGTATAGGTCAGGTTCTCGTCGGGCTGCACAGGATCTTTAGAAGCGCTCTTGGTAATATTCAATCTATTTACTGCCACGGTGGTATTGATGATACAAATTGCGGTGGAGTTTTCCTTGCACGTCAGAACCACCTGATTGGTAATTACCGATCCGGGCAATGCAAGGGCACTGACTCTGGCCTGGATCTGTATCCTGCCCGACTCCCCTATCTTGAGGACTCCCAGGCTCCATTGATTCACAGTCCCACTATCGGGAACAGGGTTCGATGTTAGGAAGATGAGGCTCTTGTTGTAAGTCTCCTTGATCACAACATCATGGGCATCTGCACCACCAAGATTTTCATAAATAATTGTGTAGTTCAGTAGACCGCCCGGAATTGCCGAATCAGGCTGGGCAGTCTTTGTCACCCGCAAATTGGGCATGGGCCGAAAGACCTCCAAAGTGAATGAATCGGAATCAGATACTTCTTTTCCGTCTCGGGCCTTGGCCGTCACTGTGGCCGTATTCCTGAGGAAATATTTTTCTTCGTATAACTTGTATCCAGGAGTTCTTCGATACTCCTTGCTCAAAATATTTCCCCGGCCGTCTACAATCAGAATTAGTGTATCGCCAGATTTGTAATCAATGATAGTAATAGTATTATATCCCTTAGCCTGCAAATCATACTCTATTTTGAAGTACTCTTTAGTTCCAGGTGGGGGATAGTAAAGTTCTTCGGAGAGGATCTTGCCGGATACAGCATATCGCACAGTTAACACGGCACCGGATATGGTGTCCATGTAGATGGTTTTATTCAGGTTGCCTTTTAGATCTACTATTTTGCTGAAGGATTCTCCTGTCACTTCATTGCTGTAGTTGTAATATGTATAGTTTAGGATTTCATGACTTGTGACCAGCTCGGCTGCCTGCATATCGAATTGGCCTGCAAATCGACGTAAGTTATCCATCACAATCTCCAGGCGAACCTTCTTTTCCATCAGTCTTTGTATAGTCTCCGAGAGCTGTGCGGAACTCATCTTGCTTTGCATGATGCGAAGCATGGGATAATCGGACGGATCTAAAACCCGATAATAGTATTCATACCACCATGATTCTCCCGGATCAAGCACCCTGTTTCCATCATCTCCAGATTTATAAATCGGCAGGCAATCCGGCCCCCAGTTCTGCAGGTCGGTGAGATTCAAGTCCACGAGTGGCAAAGTTCCCTGGTTTGATACGTTATATGTGTATAATACATGGTCTCCTATTCGGACGGGGGCCGTGAATAAGCAATCTTTTCTCAAGACGATCTTGGCCACCGATTTAGGGACCACACGAATATTATAAGTATCATTATAATATTTGCAGCAACCATAGGAGTTAGTTATATTTAGCGATATGACCACATTCTGGAGTGAATCGACAACAGGTGCCGTCCATCGAAAAGATCTTTCCTTGGAGCTCGTTGGGCTTCCATCAGACGCGCTCCACTGGAAAGACACATCTTCTTGAGATGCGTTATTGGCAATAAAATTGAAAACGCTCCCGGACTGCACCTCTTTTTCCATGGCGGCTTGGGCAGGAGCAATGCTTAAAAATGCTAAAATCAGGGCAGCGCAAGCTAAGATTACAAATATTGTTTTCAATCAATATCACACTACCCAGCTAATAGCTGCTACCGGCTCAGGTGTAACGGTTATGTTCATGTTGCACGCGGCCCACTGCTGGGGGCTACTCTCGGATTTTTCATCAGTCACAATGACCTGCAGATCATGTTGGCCCTGTCCAAATTTATGCCAATCAATGTCTATGCTCTCTCCTTCATGCGACTCGTCCGACTCGTGAGACTCATCTGATCCTTCTCGGGACTCTCCATCGTCGATCTCTCTTCCGTCCAGATGCCATTGAATTGAGCCATGAATTGAGCCAGTCTCAGTGACTTTGTAGGTCTCGGTCTTGCTCAGACAGGTGTGATCCTGCCCAATAATAGTGCAAGGACAGAAATTGAATACAACCTGCTGGCTGGCATAAGCCGCCTTGCCGGATCGATCTCTTGCCTGCAATCTCACTGTGTAGGTTCCCGGACTGCTGTAAGTGTGAGCCGGGTTCTTTTCAGTGCTATGAAATCCGTCGCCAAAATCCCAATAGTAGGCATACGGTCCAATTCCTCCGGTAGTCTGGTCAACGAATTTAGTAATACCAGAGCAATCCTGCGGACCCTCAGCGAAGAAGGCAGAAAGAGGCATCTCTACCAGAAACTCTGCTTCCTGGCCACCATAGCACTTTGTATTGCGATTGCTGCACTTGCGAAATGCCTGGCTGCAGCTTGTACCTTTGGCTGTTTCCCAGCTCAGCACTAATCTTTTGAGCCTAATCTCATCTCCTCTCGTCCAGATCATAACGTAGAGGGGATGGCTCACGGTGGACTTTGCATCTATTTTGTCCAGGACACAAAGGCCATCGTCATAGAAAGATCGGCTTAATGTGCCATCCAGGTACAGATCAGCCAGAAGGATGGCGGCATAGCGAGGCGTGTTGGCGTTATTACGAAATGTGGCCCAGAGATAACAGGATTGCTTTTCTCCCGGCACTGCCGAAAACAGATCATCTCCCCTATCATCGCCCAACCACAACCGGGATACAGTTACATCATTGGCCTGGCACTGGAATTTGCAGTCCGGCCAGTCCTCGGATAGGGCCGGCTGCATGATCAGCACAAGAAGTCCGATACGACAGATATTGGCCCAAATAGCAATCATTATTTTCACCCATGCAAGACAAAGAACTGATTACCCTTATTTAATCAGTATGGCAGACATTCGTATATATTTTTATGGGGGCTTGCTTTTATTGTGTTTGTAAGTTGTATTAAAAAAATAATAATATAAATTATTTAAATAACTAAAAAAAGTTCGGACCCGGGCACAGCGGCCCAGGTCGCATCATCCGCTCTTTTTTTAACTCTCCTCCTCCTCCTCCATGGATATATCTGCAGACGGCTCAGGTATGACCTTTACCTCCATGCTGCATTCCGTGCTGGACCAGACCGTTTCCATGTAATTCCTGGTTACCCGCACTTTGAGTTTGTGTTCTCCCATCTCGAAGTTGCTTCCGGAGAGGGTAATGCTCTTGCCTGATCCCAGGGGTTTCTCATCCATGGACCAGTCATAGCTCTGCTTGAACTTGGTATCCTCTTTTGCAGTGTAGCTGTAGGTCTCCTCCTTATTCTTGCAAAGAGCAGAAGGCCCGTCCATTCCGCAACCCGCCTGAGAGCATCCTGGAGAGTTCTTGTTGGCCTCGGCAGTCTTGCCGTCCAGATGCCAGACTAATGACTGGCCCTTGGATACGACCGCAAAGACTGCTGTCTGAGTTCCCGGCTCAAAGGTGGTGGGCTGTCCCTGGCTGTCTGGGGGTGGCGTGAACTGGTTATTCTTTCCGATGGAAAGGCTTACTGCCACTGCGTTGGTGTTGCTGTAGCCGAAGAAGGCGGTGTAGGTGCCGTCTTTGTTCTCAGACTCGCCAACTCCACTGGAAGACACGCAATCCAGGGTAGGTGTAATTGCATCTCTGTAAACGCCGGCCGTAACAGTTGCCACGTTTGACGTTATCGGCCTGCCTATGGAGGTTCCAGTAGACGTAGCCGTATTTACGATGGTAGATTTGAGTTCCTCGCCCATGTCGGTCTGGACAACTTTATGGGTCAGGCTGCCAGTAGCTTTCTCTCCTGCGGCCAGAGTATTTCGATCCAGTGTGACTTGGCCCAGCTTGTCATCGATGACAACAATTCCGCTAACCGTGGTAGTACCCGTGTTGGATACGACATAGGTATAGACAATATCATCGCCAAGCTTTGCGCCTTTGCCAGCAATCCAAAGCGGTGATGTTGAAGTCGCCGTCTTGGCCAGGCTGATCGAGGATGTGTAGGTCAGGGCGACCGTGGCCGTAGCTGACGCACTGGCGGCATTGTTCTGGCTGTCTGTGCCTGAGACCGTCACGATATTGGTGAGCGGTCCGGGCAGATCCGCCTCGACGACGAGGTGAGTGGCAGAACCATTGGCACTTGCACCCGGGGCCAGTGTATTTGTGTCCAGGGGAATGGTGCCGAGCTTGTCATCATTCATGGTTAATCCATTGATGGTGACGGTTCCGGAGTTCTTTACCGTGTAGCTGTAGGTTATGGTCGTTCCCACGGCTGCGGATGTAGTCGATGCCACTTTGGCAACTTCCAGTTTAGTGGTGTAGGTCAGAGCGACCGTTGCCGTTGCCGTAGTTGTGACCGGCTGGTTCAAGCTGTCCGAGGCCGTAACCGTGACGATGTTGGTGAGCGGTCCGGGCAGATCGCCTTCGAGCACCGTGTAAATACCCGTACCTGTTGTGGTCTCTCCCGCAGCGAGAGTGGTCTGGCCAGGTGTTATCGTGCCTATCTTGTCATCGCTCAGGGTCAAACCGCTGAGGGTTACGTTACCCGTGTTCCTAACTGTGTAGGTGTAGGTTACCTGTTCTCCTACGGCGGTCGTTGTGCTTGAAGGCACCTTGGCTACATTCATGCTGGCCGTATAGGTCAGGGTGACCGTTGCTGTTGCCGTAGTTGTAACCGGCTGGTTCTGGCTGTCCGTGGCTGCAACAGTTACGATGTTGGTGAGCGGTCCGGGCAGGTCGGTTTCCAGCACGGTGTAAGTACCGGTTGCAGTCGTGGTCTCTCCCGCAGCGAGAGATGTCTTGGCTGGTGTTATTGCACCGATCTTGTCATCGCTCAGAGTCAGACCGCTGAGGGTTACGTTACCCGTGTTGCTAACAGTGTAGGTGTATGTTACCTGGTCGCCTACGACTGCCGTTGTGCTGGAAGGCACCTTGGCTACATTCAGGCTGGCCGTGTAGGTCAGGGCGACCGTTGCCGTTGCCGTTGCTGTAACCGGCTGGTTCAGGCTATCCGTAGCCGTGACGGTTACGATGTTGGTGAGCGGTCCGGGCAGATCGCCTTCGAGCACGATGTAAGTAATGGTGCCGATTGCGTTCTCACCGGGAGCCAGTGTAGTCTTGTCGGTAGCCACGGCACCGAGTTTGTCGTCGCTCAGAGACAATGCGTTGATGGTTATGCTGCCTGTGTTGTTCACAGTGTAGGTGTAGGTTACGCTTTCTCCTATCCTGGCCGTTGTACTCGAAGGTACCTTGGCCACGCTCATGCTGGACCTGTAGGTCAGGTTGACCGTTGCCGTTGCCGTTGCTGTAACCGGCTTATTCTGGCTGTCCGTGCCTTTGGCCGTGGCAATGTTGGTCAGGGGTCCGGGAAGATCCGTCTCATTGACGGTGTGCGTCGCTGATCCTGTAGCAATCGCGCCGGGTGCGAGCTGAGCGGTATTGAGGGTGATGGTACCGAGCTTGTCATCCGTCAGCGTCAGAGCGTTTATGGTTACGTTCCCTGTGTTCGTGATGGAGAACTGGTAGGTAACGGTCTCACCCATGGCAGCCGTGCTCGCGGATGGCGTCTTGGTCACCTGCATAGCAGCGGTGTAGGTAAGCTGGACCGTGGCCGTCGCTGTGGCGCTGGCGGCATTGTTCTGGCTATCTGTGCCTGACACCGTCACGATATTGGTGAGCGGTCCGGGCAGATCCGCCTCGACGACGAGGTGAGTCGCAGAACCATTAGCACTTGCACCCGGGGCCAGTGTGTTGGTGTCCATGGGAATGGTGCCGAGCTTGTCATCCGTCATGGTCAAGCCATTGATGGTGACGGTTCCGGAGTTCTTAACCGTGTAGCTGTAGGTTATTGTCTCACCCACGGCTGCACTTCCAGTCGATGCCGCTTTGGCAACTTCTAGTTTGGTGGTGTAGGTCAGGGTGACCGTGGCTGTGGCCGTAGTCGTTACTGCCTGGTTCTGGCTGTCCGTGGCCGTGACTGTGACGATGTTGGTGAGCGGTCCGGGCAGATCGCCTTCGAGCACGGTGTAAGTTGCGGTTCCCGTTGTGGTCTCTCCTGAAGCGAGAGATGTCTTGGCTGGTGTTATCGTGCCGATCTTGTCGTCGCTCAGAGTCAGACCGCTGAGGGTCACGTTACCTGTGTTCTCCACGGTGTAGGTGTAGGTTACCTGTTCTCCTACGGCGGCCGTTGTGCTAGAAGGCACCTTGGCCACGCTCATGCTGGCCGTATAGGTCAGGGTGACCGTTGCTGTTGCCGTAGTTGTAACCGGCTGGTTCTGGCTGTCCGTGGCCGTGACCGTTACGATGTTGGTGAGTGGTCCGGGCAGATCGCCTTCGAGCACCGTGTAAGTAGCGGTTCCTGTTGTGGTCTCTCCCGCAGCGAGAGATGTCTTGGCTGGTGTTATTGCACCGATCTTGTCATCGCTCAGAGTCAGACTGCTGAGGGTTACGTTACCCGTGTTGCTAACCGTGTAGGTGTATGTTACCTGGTCGCCTACGACGGCCGTTGTGCTTGAAGGCACCTTGGCCACGTTCAAGCTGGCCGTGTAGGTCAGGGCGACGGTTGCCGTTGCCGTTGCTGTAACCGGCTGGTTCAGGCTATCCGTAGCCGCAGCGGTTACGATGTTGGTGAGCGGTCCGGGCAGGTCTCCTTCGAGCACCGTGTAAGTAATGGTGCCGATTGCGTTCTCACCGGGTGCCAGTGTAGTCTTGTCTGTAGCTACGGCACCGAGTTTGTCGTCGCTCAGAGACAATGCGTTGATGGTTATGCTGCCTGTGTTGTTCACAGTGTAGGTGTAAGTTACGCTGTCTCCTACCCTGGCCGTTGCGCTCGAAGGTACCTTGGCCACGCTCATGCTCGAGCTGTAAGTCAGGGCGACTGTTGCCGTTGCCGTTGCTGTAACCGGCTTATTCTGGCTGTCCGTGCCTTTGGCCGTGGCAATGTTGGTCAGGGGTCCGGGCAGATCCGTCTCGACGATGGAGTGCGTCGCTGATCCAGTAGCAGTCGCACCGGGAGCCAACTGAGCCGTATTCAGGGTGATCTCGCCCAGCTTGTCATCCGTCAGGGTCAGAGCATTTATGGTTACGTTTCCAGTGTTCGTGACGGAGAACTGGTAGGTAACGGTCTCACCCATGGCAGCCGTGCTTGCGGATGGCGTCTTGGTCACCTGCATAGCAGCGGTGTAGGTAAGCTGGACCGTGGCCGTCGCTGTGGCGCTTACAGCTTTGTTCTGGCTGTCTGTGCCTGACACCGTCACGATATTGGTGAGCGGTCCGGGCAGATCCGCCTCGACGACGAGGTGAGTCGCAGAACCATTAGCACTTGCACCCGGGGCCAGTGTGTTGGTGTCCATGGGAATGGTGCCGAGTTTATCGTCGTTCAGAGCCAGCGCATTTATTGTGACCGATCCCGTGTTCTTGACCTGGAATTGGTAGGTAACGGTCTCGCCCACGTTGGCCGTTTGGGCGGAAGGCGTCTTGGTTACTTGCAGGGTGGCAGTGTAGGTAAGCGCGACCATGGCCGTAGCTTGGCCCGTGACTGCCACTCCCTGGCTGTCTGTGCCTGTTGCGGTGGCCACATTGGTCAGAGGTCCGGGCAGGTCCGTCTCGACGATGATGTGTGTTGTCGATCCCGTGGCCGTCTCGCCTGGTGGCAGAGAAGTCTTGTCCAGGGTAATTAAACCGAGCTTGTCATCGTTAAGAGCCAGTCCGTTTATTGTGACAGAACCGTTGTTCTTCACGCTGAACTGGTAAGTTACCGTATCTCCTACTTTGGCGGTATTAGACGATGGTGTCTTAGTTACGGCGAGACCAGCGGTATAGGTCAGAGCAATAGTTGCTGTAGCTGTCGCCGTAACCGGCTTGTTCTGGCTGTCCGTGCCCTGGATAGTGGCCAGGTTGGTCAGAGGTCCAGGCAGATCGCTCTCCAATATGACATGGGTTGCCGATGCGGATGCAACAGCTCCAGGAGCCAGTTCTGTCTTGTCGGTTTTTATGGTTCCGAGCTTGTCATCCGTCAGGTTCAAGCCCTTTATTGTGACGTTGCCGGTGTTTGTCACAGTGAACCGGTAGGTTACCGTATCTCCCACCTTGGCAGTGGTAGAGGAGGGCACTTTAGTCAGACTTAAGGCGGCGTTATAGGTCAGGGCCACTGTGGCATTGGCTTTGGCGCTAACCGGCTTGTTGGTCCGGTCCTCAGTACCGGATGCGGTTACGGTATTGTTCAGGGGCCCGGGCAGGTCGCTCTCTTTGATGGTGTAAGTGCTGGTTGCAGTTGTTGAAACTCCCGGTAGAATAGTCCTTGCAGCGGGCACAAGTGATCCGAGCTTGTCATCCACCAGGGTCAGAGCGTTTATGCCTATAGTTCCAGTATTTTGGACCGTATAGGTATAGGTAACGGCCTGGCCTACTGTTGCAAAAGCAGCCGAAGCGGTCTTAGTTACCTGCATCCCCGTGGTATAGGTCACGTTTGTCCGATAGGTGCAGCTTATACTGCGGAACGGGCTAGTTGAGCCGGGGGCTACATCAGAATAATCCTTGGTTAAGGTCATGCCGATGGTGTGATTGACTGGACTGTATTGGGTCCAATCTATGTTGACATTTGGACCGGTGGCTCCATCTATCTTCTTGCCGTCCACATTCCACACAAATGTCGTTCTTCCGCCTGTGCCGCCAGAATAACTGTACGCGGCGGTTTCATAGGGACCGACTTGTGCGGGTCCGCTTATGCCGCAAACCGGCAGAGAGTAGACATTAATATCAGTACTCGTTTGGTTGACACAACCTCCTTCTTTGGTTCTTATGTACAGCGAGATTGTGACCGCCTTTGAGCCCTCATCCTGAGAGACCAAGGGGGCCTTAAATGAAAAACTTCGCGCCGCCCCTTGGCCAATGGTAGCACCGCCAGTTACAGCGGTCCATTGATAGAGGTAATCTCCAGTAGGAGCTTGAAGTGTCACAGTCTGTCCAGAGGTTACGAGCTGATTTACGGCGAGACTGGGCGCGACTGCGCCCAGCGACGATCCCGTCAACAGGTAAACCAGCGATAATAGCATTACTAAAGTTATCGCTTTACTATGATATGACATGATTTTTCCTCCTATATCCCAATTATTAAGTCTGCATCTGGTTATCTTGATAAGAGGCATCTCGTCTATTGCTATCAGGATACCTTTGTTCGAACAGACCCATAATTGTGATAACTATTCAGATCTATTGAAATTTATATGGGCAATTCTTTTGGCGTTTATTCATACCGGAAATAGCATTGAATACATTCCTTTCAAAGACCAAATTCCGATAACCATATAATTGATCGTAGTCTTATCTATTTGAACTTTTTCGCCATATTTCGGGAATTAATGACTTAAAAAATTGCTATTTTAACCTACATACAATATTATATAATTTAACATTCAAATTTTCAAAGTTCTATTTTGAATTGTATCATGCATGCAATTCGCAAATCAAAAGTTTTATATTTATTTTATACAGATGTAAGGGTTTATGAGGTCAGAAGGATATTAATTTTTCATTAAATTTTATGCGCGAAGGTTTAAATTTTTAACAACCACAAGTATTATTAGCAAGAAAAGCACAAATAATTTAGAAGATTTGCAGTTATTCGCAATTGAATGCATAATATGATAAAAATAAACCATAGAGGTGAAAGGAAAATGTATCTAAAGAGAATGCTGTTTTATACAGTACTGGCCATATTAATGGCACAGCTTATTTTTGCAGGTGCGTCTGCACAGAATGGAACTGGCGTCGTGAATCTGATTGTAAAAATGGAGCAGTCCCCACAAGCTGAGGGAAAGAGTCTGGCAGAAAAGGAGAACTTAGAGATGAACTCCACCACAAATCTGCTCAATGAGCCGGACTCCAAAGGACTTGCCGTCTCGATATCCGTCACGGGAGATATTGCTAATAGTATATATCCACTCTATGTCACTATGCTCGGCTCCAAAAGCAATCATGAATTGATGATGGCAGGTATGAACGGGAGCGACGAATTGGTCTCCTTCGAGGATCAGGATGCGAGGCTTCGCAAGACCAAAAGATACGTTGAGAATGATTATATCTGCGGAGTAGAGCAGCTCAAGGTGGCCGGCTACCTGCCAGTGCCCAATTCCTTTAACCAGAGCCAATACAAGATCCTGGATGATCTGGCAATATTGTATCTGGTAGACGAAATGGGATTGCCGGAAAGCCAGGGCAAAGCTTTGCCCTATCTCATGAACGGGTCTGCCTTTTATGTGGTTCCTGTGAGCGAGGGGCAAGCATTTCGCATGATGGACGGGGCGGCAAAAACGGCCAGCTTGAACGGTACGCAGTGGTATAACCAACTTGCCGGCAAATTCGATGAGTCAGCCGGCAAGGGTGAACCAATGGTCGTGGTCTTCACCAATACGGTCTCCGGATCAGATGAATACCTGGATGCCTACAAGAAGTTCGTAGAATATGCAGCAAGCAAAGGCGCCAGCTTTGTCACCACCAAGGAGTTGGTGGAAAGCCATAAGAATGCTTAAGGTTATAGGGCAATAGAATAATAGGGTCCTCTGTGAGTCCTCCGTGCGCTCTGTGTCTCTGTGGTGGTAGTACCGTCAGCCGTTTGGTTATAACCAGTGGCTAACGACTATTCCACCACAGAGGCACAGAGTTCACAGAGAACGCACAGAGCGACTAACTAACAATTGCTAAACATCAATCTTTATACCGAAGAGCTTCTCGAATTTCTCATACTTGGCCCGGGCCCGATAGAGGTTTTGCCGGGTATAGGGCGCGCTCTGCTCATAGGCCAACATGTCTCTGATCTCGGCCTGGGTGAAGACCGTTTCCAGCTTCTCTTTGGCAATTGAGGATACACTCACTTTTTCCGTGCATATCTCCAGGTCATAGTCGCCTTGCCAGTTCCACTGCCGATCATAGCGCATCAGAATAAGGTGCTCATTCTTGCAATGAGCACAGACCAGCCAGTTCGATTCTGTGCAATGATATGCCAGGCTCTCCAGGTCCTGGTCACACTTGCTGCAAAATCCCACCATATTACTCTCTAATGAAAAAGGTTCTAGCCTTCTTCCTTCAAAAATAAGATTACAACTTTTCTCATCAAGTTGGTTCATCTTGACTTTAAGACGTCCGCCATGCTGTAAATTCCTGGCTCCTTACCGACTACCCACTCTGCCGCCCGCACGGCGCCGCTGGCAAATGCAGTTCTGCTGTGCGCCTGATGCTTTATCTCGAGGCGCTCGCCTGCTCCCGCCAGGAGCACCGTGTGATCTCCCACAATGTCTCCACCGCGCACGGCATGCACTCCAATCTCTTTTCCTCGCGGCATGACGCCTTCCCGGCCATACACAACCTGCCTTTCGCCCAGTGCCATCTTTATCGCCTGCACGATGGCCAGAGCCGTGCCGCTGGGGGCATCTTTCTTCTGATTATGATGGGCTTCAATGATCTCGATGTCGTAGTCCTTGAGGGCCACCGCCGCATCGGCTACCAGCTTCCAGAATACATTTACGCCTAAGGAGAAGTTGGGCGTTATGACGGCAGCCACATGGCCATCAATTGCTTTTTTCATCAAAGAATGCTGCTCTGTTGAAAAGCCCGTAGTTCCCACCACAAGATCAATTCCAAGACTTGCCGCCGTGCATACGTTATTCACCGCCGCCTTGGCAATGGTAAAGTCGATGAGCACATCCGGTTTGCTTTCCCTTAAGACAAACTCCAGCGCCGCCGCGTCTTTGACGATGATGCCGCCCGGGAGAACCGCTCCCGCCCCAACTGCATCCAATCCGGCCACAAGCTGCATGTCCTTTACCTTGGCCGCCTCCTGGATGATCAAAGTGCCCATGCGCCCCAGGGCGCCGGTAATGGCGATCTTTGTCATGCTCTCTCGCCTAGCCTTTCCAGTATCTCTTTTAAGAAGAGCTCTTTCTCAGGAGCCATTGCTGCCAGAGGTAGGCGCATTGGTCCGCCGGCCCGCCCCAGATATTTTTGAGCCGTCTTCACAGGAATGGGGTTAGTCTCCAGGAACATGGCTCGCACCAGGGGGGCAAGCTCATAGTGCAGTGCTCTCGCTCTCTCGAAGTCGCCCTTCAAAATGGCGTCCACCATGGCCACGGTCTTTCTAGGAGCCACATTGGCCACCACAGAAACCACACCTTTGGCGCCCAGAGACATGGTAGGCAGGGTCAGATCATCATCTCCCGAGAGAACGACAAAATCGCTACCCCGAGTCTGCTCGATGATCTGAGATTGCTGAGAGAGGCTTCCACTGGCCTCCTTTATGGCCACGATGTTCTTTACCTTGGACAGTTTTGCGACCAATTCCGGCTTGAGATCGATTCCGGTTCTCTTGGGAACATTATAGAGCACAATTGGGATGTCGCACTTCTCGGCGATCGTCTTGAAATGCTCGAACATACCCCGATCATTGGGCTTGTTGTAGTACGGCGTGATCAACAAAGCGGCAGATGCACCGGCTTTTGCCGCATGGCGCGTCAGCTCCAAAGCCTCACGGGTATTGTTTGAGCCCGTGCCTGCAATTACTGGTACCTTGGAAGATTCCACGGCAATCTCCACTACCCTTTTATGCTCCTCAAAGGTTAATGTGGCCGACTCACCAGTTGTGCCGCAGGGAACAATGCCTGCTATGCCGGTTTTATTCAGGTACTCAATGTTCTTCCTCAGTCCCTCCTGATCCAGGCTCTCATCTTCTAAAAACGGCGTAATTAAAGCGGGAAACACGCCTTTAAGCAGCATCGATCTCGACCTCGCCTCGGCGAGTTCGTCTCTGCCGCATCACATTGGAAATATATCCTGCAACACGATTTCGTATGGTCTTATTTTTGATGTCGGTGTACTCTGATACCACCAGTTTATTTTGTTCAAAGTCAGGGCTAAATGAGCTTTCGTAGGTTCTCAACAGATCCATCGCGAAATTCTTGATATAACTAGGTTTTACACTTCCCATAATCAACACTCCAGCTAGAGCAATTCTTTGTGCATCCTTGCCTCACCAATTTATATCTTCCCGTCCCCAGGGGTTATCCCTATCGCTTGTCTAGCGTAGTTCGTGGCCAATTGCAGTGGCCACGAACTTCGCACTGCAATTCGCCGCCTGCCGCTGCCTGGTTGACCGGACCCACGCCCTTTCCCACCCGCATGCTGCCGAGAAGCGCCCTTTCTGCGAACCTCTTGGCCTGGCAGGCCGCTTCTTTAAGGGTGAGGCCCAGGGCCAGAAATGAGGTTAATGCGGCCGAGTAGGTGCATCCTACGCCATGGTTGCCCCCTGCCACCCTTCTCCCCTGCAAAAGGATGACCTCAACACCATTCGCCAGGAGATCGGTGCAGTCCAGATGGCCGCCCTTAACGATTACCGCTTTCGGACCAAGCTCTAAGATCTTTTGAGCGGCGAGTTTTGCACTGTCTCTATCGCGAACCTCTATTCCCGTCAGAGCCTGGGCCTCGAAGATATTGGGAGTTACAACCGTTGCCAGTGGAATGAGGTATGTTTTTAGCGCCTCTACCGCCTCAGGTCGAAGCAGCCTGCCGCCCGCTTCCGCTTCGATCACCGGGTCTAAGACGAAGGGGATATTCATCTTTTGCAAGTGATGGGCCACGGCAGTCACAATCTCAACGGAGTGGAGCATGCCCGTCTTGGCAAAGGCAATGGAGAAATCATCGGTGATCGACCTCATCTGCTCTACTACTATGTCGGGCTGCAGGCCATAGACCCGTTGCACTCCCTGGGTGTTTTGGGCAGTAATGGCGGTGACGGCAGAGGTTCCATGCAGTCCCAGGACACAGAACGTCTTAAGGTCCGCCTGGATGCCGGCCCCGCCTCCCGAGTCAGAGCCGCCGATGGTAAGCACGACTTGTGACATTAGGAGATCTTCTTCTCGGCCGCTGCCGCCATCTCCTCAGGCAGCCCGTACTTTTGCGCGATCTTCAAAGCCTTGCGGTAAAAGCCGGCTTGCATATGCAGCTCATAGGACTTAGTGGCCGCTTGCAGCAGCATCTCTTGGGGAAGCTCAAACTCCTCGGCGATCTCTGCCGCGTTCTTGACCAGACCAAAGCTCATGCTCTTATTATAAGCCTGAACCGCCGCCTGCCGGACCAGATCCTGGGGAAGGCCATATTCCTTGGCATAATCGGCAGCCGCCCGATAAAACTCGCTGTCGATCTTTCGGTTGAATGACCGCTCTGCCGCTTGCAGGCGGAGATCATCGGGAAGGTCGTACTTCCTGGCCAGATCGGCAGCCAAGGAGTAGTCGCCTTTCTTCATATTGACGTCGTAGGCCTTGCGGACAGCTTCCATTAGCATATCACTGGGCAGACCGAAATCGGACTTGATCTTTGCCGCCTCCTGGTAGGCACCCAGGTTCATCTTTATGGTAAACTGCCTTACAGCTTCGGCCAGATTACTATCAGCCATAGAAATCCTCCATAAATACTATTACTATTATTGTCTCAGGAATAAGAACCTATCATTCCACACCACTCTCCCGGAGATTGGCTACAAAAGCATACTGGGTGGTGGTGGGAAGCTTTCGTCGTAGCTCCCTTACCTCGGCAAGATAGATGATTATCTGTTTTGTCTGAGGTTGCGGCCTATCTTTTCCCAGGATCTTGGCTACAAGCTCCACCTCCGGCTCGCCCTGCACCCGAGCGGCGCCGCTGCCGTAGTCGGGAGACATCTCAATCAGCATGGGCAGTCGCAGGCGGCTCCAGAGAAATCGGGGCAAACTCTCGGAGATCAGATTCAGCTCGGCCCTGTCCATGATGAAAAAGGTATTATCCTTTCCCTTGACGCCGGGCTTCTCCATGGTCAAAAGTTCATTCAAATTGGTGCGCTTACTGGGCAGGTGCTGGTTCATGGTCTGGATGGTCTTGACCAGAATATTCTTGTTCATCGCCGGTCCGTCATCGGAAAATGCCATTCCTTCCTGTTATGCTCTCTTGCGACTTAAAGGTAACCGTTATCGAGTATCTTTTGCGTCGCATTCGAATTCAGTTATATCCCCCATCTAGCCATCTCAAGCAGGCCGTCTCTAAATACTCGAAAGCTTTTGGAATTATTTCGTTCCGGTTCCATGAATGCAGAAATAGTCTTTGCAGCCTCGATTTTACGTAGACCGCCCTTAAAGTACCCTGACTTTTTTAGCTCACGCTCCAGGGACTCCCATGTCCCTCCTTTAATTGAATCTGGATCATGATATTTTGATCTGCTTCCAAGAGTCCTAGGAACCTTAGGGTAAGCCTGATTGATTGCGCTTACATCTCCGAAGAACCACGCCTCCAGCTCCTCTACTGCTATCCTGTTCATAACTTGAAATCTTGAGCAACTACTTGTTTTATCGGACATAGTACGGGTAATCAGTCCAGCATCTTTCGCTGCGTTCTCCAGTCGATCTTTGAGTGATTTGCAATTGCTTCGATCTTCATCGACCAAGACAACAATGCGCCAGTCGTCACGCAACCATTTGGCATAACTTCGCATAACCTGTGGTAGTTTTGACAGAAGATCGTTTTTGCACTGATAGGGGTGAATCTCGAAAGATGCGCTTGCACCCAGAATCTTCGGCACAAGATTGAGCAGGGCGGCTTCTGCAGAGAGCTCTTCCACTAAAAATACAATATGCATGAGATCATTACTCCGCTTGGGGCCTTGCCGTCTGGATTAATGAGGGCCGTTTTGGGCCGCCTGATGCCGTCAAAGGATCGCCTACCTCAAAGTGACCCTCCATCCAGAGGTAACCAAGCTGTGCCCCTTCATCCATGAACTCTTTGATGCCTTCCATATCTGCAGCACGCCGCGCCTGTGTGTAACCCTGTTCATCTCTGTAGAGCACCCAAAGCTCCTCCGGCCGGAGACCATTTACAAAAAAAGGCGAATGGGTTGTGACCATAAGCTGGGTTTTGGCTGCCGCATGTCTGCACTCTTCGGCAAGTTCCGGCAAGAGCCTGGGATGAAGCTGGTTTTCCGGCTCTTCAATTCCTATGAGCTGAGGCGGCTGTGGATCATAGAGCAAAGTCAAGTAGGCCAGCATTTTGAGGGTGCCGTCTGAAGCGAATTTTGCCAGTATCGGCTGCTCAAAAGGAGCATCCTTAATCTGCAAGAGAAGCCGACCGTCAGGCATGAATTCGGACTCAACTTTTTCCAATCTTGGAACACGATGAGATAATGTATTCAAAATCAGGTTCAAACGGTCCTCATGCTGTTCTTTTAGATACTGAATTACATTAGGCAGGTTATCGCCGTTTGCCGACAGCCGCTCCTGAGGACCCGCCTCAGAGAATCCCCGCGTGCTATCTGCGGTAAGATATGAAAGATACCATCCGGTTATGAACTGGCGCAGAGCACTAACTCTTGGATTTTTAGCAAGCTGGCCAAGAGCATTCACAGCAAGCATATCAGAAGACGTCAGCATCTCATGAATCCTCTCGCCCATCTCGACCGGCTTTTCTCCGGCAATTACCTGTCCCTCTCCATTTTTAAAAACGAGAAACTTAAAGGGTTTTCCTTGCTGACCTCTCCTCCATTGCAGCCATTCCTCGGCTACATAAGGGCCTGTGATGCCTTCGTCAAGGGAGAGGTGATAGGTGATGAGGGGCATGTCGCTTCTCTCGCGATACTTCAGCTCGATCTCAATAGGACCGCTGGAGCCCCGGGTGCGAAGCTCTTTGAACCGACCCCGTTTATCTAGAGCTTTACGCAGGCCCACTGAGAAGCATTCCGAGAGGAAGGCAAAGACATCGAAGATAGTCGATTTTCCGCTGCCGTTTGGCCCAAGGAAGACCGTCAAAGGTGTGATGCCTCTCAGCTCAAGGTTACGAAGGGCTCTGTAGTTCTTTATTTTCAAATACTCGATTCTTGGAACAGATTGCCTGGCGCGGTCGCCTTCAGTCATTTTTTGATCTCCGACGAATTTTTCGCATTATTATCATAATCTCAAGGGTCCCAACTAAAACGTATTTATATATCGATAAATCAATCTATTTTTCTTGAGATTCAGACACCTGCGGGCCGCCTGGGCCACATTCTCTCGGTCTTCCTCCCGGCAGTAGATGCCAAAGCGCCAGGTAGCCCGGTGCGCTCTCTCCAGGATGCTGACCAGAGGAGACACCTCCCTTAGCGGCCTCACCTCACCCTCGACGAGAGCCGGAAAGTTGCCCTCCGGCGTATCCGGAAGCGTGGGATTGTCCACCAGAATGTAATCAGCCTCTACTCCCGCCTCACGGGCAATCTCCTGGGCCAGCATCTTTTCGCTTACCTTGAGGACAGAGGGATCCAGGCACTCCAGGCCGACGTAAACGGCGCGCTTAAAAATTCTCCGAGATTTGATGCGGGACGCCATCTCAGCCGCATAGCCGCCCGACCTTTCCAGGGAAGTGAAGAGCTGGATGTCATCCATCTCTTTTACGGCGCCGGCACTAGCCCCTTCCTCAATCATGCGCCGGATTGCGGCGGAGATCATGCACTCCGAGATGCGGCAGACATGATGATAATAAACGGATGGATGCATGAGCAGCCGGGAGATGAGCAAGGAAGTCGCCGCCTGCACGCCTCCTGCCTCCACCACCAGCTCTCCCTGGTGAAGGGTCATCTTTTGCAGTAGACGCAATCTATCTATCACTCCGTAGGCTACGCCCGTGTAGTGAGCATCCCGGATCAGGTAGTCCATCCTATCCACATCTATCTCGCCGCTCACGATCTGCCCCAGACCGACCCCATTTATGGCGGCCTGAATATCGGAGGCCTTCAGGCCGTAATTGTCTAAAACCGCCCTTAGCTCGCCCTTCTTCAGCAGATCAATGATGCTCTCGTGATCCTTTCGCAGGTAGGGGGCAAGAGCCGACTCTGTGGCATGGGAGAGCGGCCCGTGGCCCACGTCGTGCAAAAGTGCTGCGGCGCAAACCAGCATCTTATCCTCTTCTGGCAGGCCGAGATGGTTCGCGAGCAGATCAGCCAGATGGTAGGCTCCCAGGCTGTGCTCGAAGCGAGTATGATTGGCACCGGGGTAGACTAAGCTCGCCAGGCCGAGCTGCTTGATCCAGCGCAGCCGCTGCATCTGGGGCGTGTCCGCGATTTCCAGGGCCAGGCCCTCCAGCAAAACATAGCCATGCACGGGGTCTCGGATCTCGGTCATCGGGCTAAATCCTGGTGTCTCCTACATTAAATATTGTTCTGGATGGGCGATCAAATCATTATGTGCCTCGATGCGTTACAAGCCAAGCTCGACGCCCTCGCCGCCAGTCGCCCGACTGGGCCAGGATCCGGGCCTTCTGGTGTGAGCTCTGATGAAAAAGCTTACATCTATCATTTGGTGATACTATTAGGAGGATGTTATGGCCGAAGGAATAACGCGCATCACTGTAAAGGGCTTCAAGTCTATAGCAGACGAGTGTTCCATAGAAATTCGCCCCCTAACGATCTTAGCCGGGGCCAATAGCTCGGGCAAGTCGAGTATAATGCAGCCCATCCTGATGATGAAGCAAACATTGGAAGCTCCGTATGATCCTGGTCCTCTTTTAATTAATGGCCCTAATGTGCGTTTCACCTCCGCAGAGCAGTTCCTCTCCCAGTTGGATGGCGAGGTCATGGGCAAGTTCAGCATGGGGTTCGAAGTGAAAAGCTCGATATCACTCAATGAAACCTTCATCAACAAGCCACAAGCTGGAATGGAGATAGCTGAGATTTCCTACAAAAATGAAGAGGGTATTACTATACTGCGGCCTGATATGACACAGGAAGAGATGATGACAACTCGTCTGATGGCAATTCTTCCTGGGTGGGAGAGAACTTATTTTAAATTTTCGCTAATTAATGATATAAAAAACAAGGACCCTGTGCTGAACACAGAACGAAATAGATGCTTTTTAGAATTAAAAATGCTTATGGGCGACGATGATACATTTATGGTATCTGGCTTGAGTAGAACTTTTTCAAGCGCAATCTTAAGCCTCATTCATGTACCAGCACTGCGAGGCAAGCCGGAAAGAAATTACAAAAAGACCTCCGTGGGTCCCATGTTTCCTGGAACCTTTGAGATCTATGCAGCCAGCCTAATCCACCACTGGCAAGCAACTGAGGACACCCGCCTGAATGACCTGGGAACTGCTCTGGAGAAATTGGGCTTAACCTGGAAGGTCCTTTCCAAAAAGGTTGATGATGTCAGTTTTGAGGTAATGGTTGGCCGTTTCATTCACGGAACAAATGGCAACTCCAAAGATTTGGTGAGCATTGCCGATGTGGGTTTTGGCATTTCTCAAATCCTTCCGGTTATCGTTGCCCTCTTGACTGCAGAGCCGGGCCAACTGGTCTACATCGAACAGCCTGAGATTCATCTCCACCCGCTCGCTCAGACTGCAATGGCTCAGATTCTTGCAGATGCCGCCAATCGAGGCGTAAAGGTCGTAGCCGAGACACACAGCACTCTGCTGCTCTTGGGCATTCAATCTCTTGTTGCAGAAGGCAAGCTCTCCCCAGATAAAGTCAAGCTTCACTGGTTCAAGAGGCGGCCCGAGGACGGCGTTACAGAAGTATCCAGTGCCGACCTGGATAAAGCCGGTGCTTTTGGCAATTGGCCGGAAGATTTCTCCTCGGCAGAGATGGACGCCGATGCTCGTTACATACATGCCGCTGAAGCAAGACTGGAGTCTAATTGATGTCATCCGCAGAATCAAAGCGTTTGGTCATTGACGCATCCGTTGCTACATCTACGGGGGAAAGAGGGGAGCGAGGAGAGCGGTGCCAGGCCTTCTTAAGGGTCATGATTGATGAAACATACCATCGCTTGGTGATGACGCGAGAGATTGGAGAGGAATGGGATAAACATTCTCATCCTTTTGCCCGCGTCTGGCGAAGAAGCATGAATGCCAAGAGAAGAGTAGACCGGCCGAACGAGTATCATGATGCCGTATTTTGCCTGAAGATTGAAAGAGCAAGCCAAAGCGAAAAGGCTCTTGTTTCTATGGAGAAGGATCTTCGTCTCATCGAAGCTGCAAGAGTAACAGATAACCGTGTCATTTCTCTGGATGACACTGCCCGGAAGTTTTTTTCTGCTGTTTCAAGCCAGGTCGGCGAGCTCAGGGATATTCTGTGGGTAAATCCAGCTAATGAAGACGAGACATCAACCCAATGGTTGACGGACGGGGCTCCGATCGAGGAGCAAAGGCAACTGCGCCCATGATCAACGCCCTCAAGCGCCATAAGTCGGAGACCGTCGCCCTCGCCGCCCGGATGTGCAGGGTCCGGGGCGAGCTTTAGAGCCTACCACCAAGCTCCCCTCTCTTTCAGAAGTTCGACGAGCGATTTCGTGTCATAAACATTGATTTGGCTTAGGCCTTGAAAATGTCTATCGTTGGACCAGAGCGGGCAGATCAATTGTAGCGCCAGTGCCAGAAATGGCGTGTCCTTGGGATCTCTTTCCCGCATAATATCGAAAGCCTCACCAATCTTTGAGGAATACATTTCAGAGGGCACAATATAAACAGATTCAAGCACGAACTCCAAGGCATGCTGGAAGCTATATGCCTGCAGGTGTTTGCCTCTCTTTGAAATTATATACTCTCGGTAGAACTCAATTTCTTTCAGCCCATCCCAAGGATAGAAAAAAATGCAGGCATTGGACCTCAAAAGCTTACTCGTCAATGAGTCATCTCTTATGAGTGCCGAAATGAGGATATTAGTATCGACTACAAACCGTATTTCTTCCTCGTCTCGCACCATGCCTTCTCCCTTGCTCTTTCAAGCTCCACCAGGTCATCCTCGCTTAAAGATAGATCCTCTTTACATCTCTCAAATAATGCCCATTTCAGCTCTTCTTCCCTTACAAGGCCATCGATCTTCTTCTTTAAGTATGGACCTGGAAGCCCTCTTGGGACCTTGACTGTGATTTCCTCCATTTAAATCATGGACTTATTGTATCTGAGATGTATTATACCTTTCTAAGCGCTGCTATTCGTGCCCTCAAGCGCCACCATGGCAAGACCGACGCCCTCGCCGCCCGGCTGTGCAGGATCCGGGCCTTGCGGGGCGAGTTGTAATATCTCGTCAATGACTTCAGGATGAAAAATTTATACTAAAAGGTCCAATGTATCCAGGATGAGTGAAGATGCCTGCATCGTCGTATCGGTGGATGACATAAAGGCCTTTGAAAAGCTGAAGCTGATATCTCAGATCGCACCGGTGAAGGAGAGGATAAAGTCATTTGAAATGAAACACAGATGCAATCTTGATGCCTTTGAGGAAAAATTAAAACATCTTCCAGAGGATTTCGAACGATGGGATGATTTCATCGAGTGGAAGGCCTACGTAGATAGCTTGAAGGATCTCGAATCAAGGCTCAAAAAGATTGAAGATGCAACGAACTTTAGAATCGCTTCAGGATAAGCTTATCAAGAGTTTCGAAATCCTGGATTTCAAGAGCGGTGAAAGCTTTTATTATATCAAGGTGAAGGCCGTCATCGTTGATGATAGCGTGCTTCAAATTAAGGAGTATAGTTCTTTTGATAGCTATTTCTATTCTTATCACTGGCAGGATAGTGACGGCTCTCTGAGGATACGATGGGATAACTCCCCTCATCATAGAAATCTTCCCACTTTTCCGGATCACAAGCATTCCCCTCAATTAGAAGAATCTAAGGAAATGAGCTTGGAAGAGGCTTTAGATGAGATTAGAAAATTTCTGCACGAACAAGGTGCCGAGTAACAGTTTCAATTCGAATTCATAGGAAGTTACCGCTGCCTTGCCGCGAGCCGCCCGGCTGTGCAGGGTCCGGGCCTTGCGGGGCGATCTTTGAAGCAGTCGCTCGCATCATTGCATTTTCTGGATTACCCGCAAGAAGAATACTTTCGCTGAGCAAGGGGTGAGCTTTTATCGCATCAAGTTCCTAGTCTGCTGGAATGCTAAAACAAATGCAGCGAGACGCCATTTTGCTCTCGCTGATGAATGAGATGAGAGCAAAAGGCAGTTGGTGCGGCGAGACTCACATCCAGAAATCTGTATATTTCCTGCAAGAACTGCTAGAAGTCCCGATGAATCTAGAGTTCATACTCTACAAGCATGGACCTTACTCATTCGATCTGGCCGATGCAGTTACTGCCATGCGAGCGGATAGCTTGCTCGAATATAAATCACGCCGCCCCTACGGGCCAAGCCTTCTCCCCACAAAAACCGGCCAGGATTTCCTGAATCGATACCCAAAGACGCGAGGGAAATATGCTGAAAGAATGCAGTTTGTAGCCGAACAGATTGGGAAAATGGGTGTTGCAGAGCTGGAGCGTCAGGCCACTGCCCTTTACGTTACCCTTAACGAAAAATGTGCAGAAAATTCACGAGCAATCTTGATTACAGAGCTGAAGCCTCATATCAAAATCGACCAGGCCGAAAAAGCTCTGGAAAGCGTAGACGCCATGATAAAAGAGGCTGCTGAAAAAGGACTGGGCGGCAGTAGGCTGTAAATCATGAATTTGAGAGTTGTTCTCGTGCAAGACGTGGATGGCGGCTACATCGTGAGCTGCCCGGCTCTTCCTGGATGCCACACCCAGGGCGACAGCATGGAAGAAGCCTTGGAGAACATCAAAGAGGCGATAGAAGGCTGCCTGGAATCTCTGGCAGAAGAGCGATGAAACCGAGCGCTCCTGGATTGGTTTGTTGAAGCGACCGTCCGATTTAGGATGCGAAAAACGGCGGGCGATGGTTTTCAGAGATTGGTATCGACTACAGGCCGTATTTCTTTCGCGTCTCGCTCCATGCCTTCTCTCTTGCGGTCTCCAGCTCCATCAGGTCATCCTCGGTCAGGGAAAGCTCCTCCTTGCATCTCCGAAATAAAGCCCACTTCAACTCTTCTTCATCCATTCAAATCGTAGAAATATTGCATCTGAAATGTATTAGAGCTTTCTTATTTACTGTTTTTCATGCTGTGTAGTCCCGAATGTCGAGATATCTTTATATACCAATACCGGAATTTCTATTCCTCTCATGGAGAACAACCAGGAGCAAGTAAGAAATCTCTCCGTTCTTCTCCAGTAAGAGGGATCAATAATGCAGTCAATTCCTGGCCTGGCACAGAGAGATCCGAGGGTCTCCGGCTGGCTGACAACTGTAGCAGCAGGGACTGCTATGGTCAAGATCGGCAAGAAAGGTGTCTTTGTGAGGATTTGCAGACATTCTTCAAGGTCAAGCGATTCTAAATCTGGCCAACGTACCAGATAAATTTAGAAATTATCTCCTTAAGATAATTCATCCGAAGGCGACAAAAATGTCAATGGATTTTGTATACATAGCCCTGTTGTTAGGCACCCTGATAGTTCTGGCGTTGCCTACGGGAAGATATATTGCGAAAGTTTTCAACGGCGAGGCTACCCGAGTAACGCCTCTCTTCCGGCCTGTCGAACTAGCGTTTTACAGAATGGCGGGCGTGGACGAGACGAGAGAGATGTCCTGGAAGAGCTACGTTTCCGCCCTCTTGATCTTCAATGCCTTTGGTCTGGCAGCCGTCTTTTTGCTGCAGGAACTGCAAGGCTTTCTTCCTTTCAATCCTCAGAGCCTGGGAGCGGTTCGCTGGGATACGGCCCTCAATACCGCCGTCTCCTTCACCACCAACACCAACTGGCAGTCTTACAGCGGCGAGCAGACAATGAGCTACCTCACCCAGATGCTGGGCTTGACTGTGCAAAATTTCCTCTCTGCCGCGGTGGGGCTATCTGCAGCCATGGCCGTCATTCGAGGCTTCACTCGCAAGAATGCCGCCACCCTGGGGAATTTCTGGATCGACCTCACCCGGTCGGTGCTCTATCTGCTGCTGCCCCTGGCCCTCATCTGGGCTCTCATATTTGCGTCCCAAGGCGTGATTCAGACCCTGGGCCCCAATGTCATGGCCCATACCCTTGAGGGGGGAGAGCAGGTCTTCTCTTTGGGGCCCGTGGCTTCGCAGGAGGCCATTAAGCTCCTGGGAACCAACGGAGGCGGCTTCTTCAATGCCAACTCCGCTCATCCTTTTGAGAACCCCACGCCCCTCACCAACTTCCTTCAGGTGTTGGCCATGCTGCTCATAGCGGCATCGCTCCCCTTCGCCTTTGGCGCACTGGTCAATAACCCCAGACAGGGCTTTGCCATATTTGCGGCCATGTTCATTCTCTACCTGATGGGCTTGGGCTTCGCCCTCTGGGCGGAAGGACAGGGGAGCCCCTTGCTGGAGAAGCTGGGCGTGGCGGACGGTGTTAATATGGAAGGAAAAGAGGTGCGCTTTGGCATAGTGCCATCGGTGCTCTTTGCACAGTCTACTACAGTTACCTCCGATGGAGCCGTGAACAGCATGCACGACAGCATGATGCCTCTAGCCGGCCTGGTTCTGCTCTTCAACATGGTCGTCGGCGAGGTGATCTTCGGCGGTGTCGGGGTGGGGCTGATAGGCATTTTCTTTTATGCCATCATGACTATGTTCTTAGCCGGCCTCATGATCGGCCGCACTCCTGAGCTCTTCGGCAAAAAACTGGAGCCCTTCGAGATGAGAATGGCAGTCATCGGTTTGCTGGCTCCGTCCATCGTTCTGCTCATGCTGGCTGGTCTTGCCATAGTCCTGCCCCAGGGCCTCTCTAGCCTGAACAACGGCGGGCCGCACGCACTTACTGAGATACTCTATGCCTTCGCCTCGGCCTGCGGCAATAACGGGTCCGCCTTTGCCGGCCTGAATGCCAACACCACCTTCTACAACCTAACATTGGCTCTGGCGATGCTGGTGGGCAGATTTGCCACGATATTGCCGGCGCTGGCCATAGCCGGTTCCCTGGCGGCAAAGAGAATCGTGCCCGCCAGCACGGCCACTTTTCCTGCCGCCAGTCCGCTCTTTGTGATCATGCTGGTCGGCACGATCATCATAGTCGGGGCTCTGACCTTCTTCCCCGTCTTTGTGCTAGGGCCCATACTCGAGCATCTGATGATGCAGGCGGGCAGGACCTTTTGAGGTGGGATAATATGCACATCAATAAGTCCGATTTATGGCAGACTTGCCAGATAAAGCAGGCCATTTTGAATTCAATCCCCAAGCTGGACCCGCGCCGCCTCTGGCACAGCCCAGTGATGCTCGCCGTGGAGATAGGCGCCATCCTGACTACTATGATCACGGCGCGCGATTTGATCTGGGGAGGAAACGCGGGATTCGACGGCCAGATCAGCCTCTGGCTGTGGTTCACCATACTCTTCGCCAATTTCGCTGAGGCTCTGGCGGAAGGACGGGGCCGGGCTCAGGCTGAGACCCTTCGCCAGGCGAAGAGCGAGGCCATCGCCCAAAGATTGCTTGCCAACGGCAGCATAGAGCAGGTATCAGCCCTGCTGCTTGTCAAAGGCGATCTTGTCCTGGCAAAGGACGGCGAGACCATCCCCAGCGACGGCGAGATCGTGGAGGGAGTAGCACTGGTGGACGAATCAGCCATCACGGGCGAATCGGCACCAGTAGTTCGTGAGGCTGGAGGCGACCTCTGCGGCGTCACGGGCGGAACCAAAGTACTCTCCGGGAAGATCAAGATCCTCATCACTGCGGACCCGGGCAAGACCTTCCTGGACCAGATGATAGGAATGGTGGAGAGCGCCAAGCGCCAGAAGACACCCAATGAGCAGGCCCTGGAGATATTGCTCATTGGTCTCACCGGGCTGTTCATGGTGGTGGTAATCACCCTGAATGTCTTTGCCGGGTACATGGGTATCATCGTTCCCGTGCCTGTGCTGGTGGCGCTGCTGGTCTGCCTGATGCCCACCACTATCGGCGGCCTGCTGCCCGCCATCGGCATCGCCGGCATGGACCGGCTGCTTTCTCATAACGTCATCGCCATGAGCGGCAGGGCCGTGGAGGCCTCGGGCGACGTGGATGTGGTGCTCATGGACAAGACCGGCACCATCACTCTGGGAAACAGGATGGCCACACAGTTCCTGCCCTCCGTTGGAGTGACGAAAGAAGAGCTGGCTTATGCAGCAATGTACTCCTCACTGGCGGACGTGACGCCGGAAGGGCGCAGCATAGTGGATCTGTGCAAGGAGACGATTGGCATCCGCGGCAGAGATATCCGGGCGCCGGAGGGCTCCTCCTTCATCCCCTTTCGCGCCGAGACGCGCATGAGCGGCATAGACTGGAGCGGGGGGGAGATTCGCAAAGGTGCCCATGACGCCATTGAGGAATATGTGAAAAATAAGGGCGGCATAACGCCTGAAAGCATCAGAATTGCAGTTGACAGCATTGCCAGAGATGGCGGCACACCTCTGGTGGTCGCCGATGGCGCGAGGATTTTGGGGGCCGTCCGTCTCAAGGATGTGCTCAAGGAGAATATCAAGGAACGCCTATCTCGCCTGCGATTGGTTGGCATTCGCTCCGTCATGATCACGGGAGACAATCCCATGACGGCAGCTGCCATCGCCGCGGAGGCTGGAATCGATGACTTCATCGGCCAGGCCCGTCCCGAGGTCAAGCTGGAGGCCATTCGAAAATATCAGAGGGAAGGGCACCTGGTGGCAATGATTGGAGACGGCACCAACGATGCTCCGGCTCTGGCCCAGGCCGATGTGGCCGTGGCCATGAATGCAGGAACACAGGCCGCCAGGGAGGCAGCCAACATGGTGGATCTGGACTCCAATCCTGCCAAACTGCTGGATATAGTGGAGATAGGCAAACAGATATTGATCACCAGAGGGGCGCTGACCACATTTAGCGTGGCCAATGATGTCTCCAAGTACTTCGCCATCATCCCCGCCATATTTGCGGCCCAGTATCCCATGCTGAGTGCGCTGAACGTCATGCATCTGGCTACGCCGAGCAGCGCGGTGCTTTCAGCGATTGTCTTCAATGCCATCATCATCCCGCTCTTGATACCGCTATCACTGCGGGGTGTGCGCTACACACCCACGACGGCCTCACAGCTGCTGCGACGCAATTTGCTATTCTACGGTCTGGGCGGACTGGCCGTGCCTTTCATCGGCATCAAGCTGATCGATATGCTGGTTATTTTCCTGCATTTGGAGTGAGGAAGATGTTCGAATTTGCAAAAGAAATAAGGCCTGCAGTGATTCTGTTTATGGCCTTCACTCTGCTCACAGGTATTGCCTATCCTCTGTTCATAACCGGCATAGTCCAGACTACCATGCCGGCCAAGGCCGAGGGAAGCCTGATTGTAGTTGACGGCAGAATCGTGGGCTCAGAGCTCATCGGCCAGACTTTCCAGAGCCCTGGCTATTTCCATGGACGGCCTTCGGCAGTGAACTATGCCGCCAACGGCTCAGGTGCCAGCAATTTTGGGCCAACCAGTGCCAGGCTCATGGAAGAGGTGAGCCGAAGGATAGATCAAGTCAGGAACGAGAATAGGCTGCCCTCAGATCAGAGCGTGCCCGCGGATCTGGTCCTGGCCTCAGGCAGCGGCCTGGACCCGCACATAAGCCGGCAAGGAGCAATAGAGCAGGTAGCGCGCGTGGCCGGAGCGCGAGGACTTACGCATTCTGCGGTGCAGGCGCTGATCGATAAAAATGTTGAGCCTGCCATGCTAGGCATACTGGGGCAGGAGAGGGTGAACGTGCTCAGGCTTAACCTGGCCCTGGATGAGGCAACGAGGGAGAGTTAGACCATGGAGAAAGATTGCCGTCCGGACCCGGACCAATTATTAGAGCGACTAACGCACGAGGAAAGCGTGGCCAGCAGCAGCCGTGGACATCTCAAGATCATCCTTGGCGCGGCGGCAGGCGTCGGCAAGACCTATCAAATGCTGGAAGAGGCGCAGCAACTAAAAAAGAGCTGTGTGGATGTCGTGGTCGCCCTGGTGGAGACACATGGACGACCCGAGACCGAGGTTCTGCTGGAGGGACTGGAGGAGATTCCTCGCTGCCGTCTCGATCGAGGCGGTCTGGAGACCCAGGAGATGGATCTGGACGGCGTCCTGGCACGCCATCCGGCCATTGCCCTGGTGGATGAGCTGGCTCATAGCAATGCACCCAACCTTCGTCATGCCAAGCGCTACCAGGATGTAGAAGAGCTTCTGGATGCGGGCATAAGCGTCTACACAACCCTGAACATCCAGCACATTGAGAGTCTCAACGATATCATATTTCAGATCACGGGCGTGAGGGTTCGAGAGACTCTGCCGGACAGGATACTGGAGAGGGCGGATGAGATCGAGGTAGTAGATCTGACTCCGGAGGATCTGCTACAGCGGTTTAGGGATGGCAAAGTGTACCTGCCCTCCCAGGCAGAGCAAGCCGTGCAGCGCTTTTTCCGCAAAGGCAACCTGCTGGGACTAAGAGAGATAGCTCTCAGATATGCAGCCCGCATGGTGGATGAGGACATGCGCACCTACATGGAGGGGCATGGGATCCTGGGACCCTGGCCGGCCGGATCGAGATTGTTGGTCTGCATAAACGCCAGTACCTTCTCCGAGCGTCTGATACGCATAGGGCAGCGCATGGCGGCAGACCAGGATGCCGAGTGGTTCGCGGTTTATGTAGAATCTCCAGAAGAGACATCCGCCACTAGGGATCAACTGGCGCGCAACTTGACGCTGGCGAGGGAGCTGGGGGCAAAGGTCCAGGTTCTGAGCGCACAAAATATCGCCGAGGAGGTCATCGCCTTCTCCAGAGAGCATAATATCACGGTAATCGTCGTCGGACTGCCGCGTCGCCGTTTGTGGAACAGATGGTGGAGTGGATCAGTGGTAAACGAGATCATAAAACGGAGCGGACCGATCCATGTGCTCGTCATCGGCGGCGCAGAGGCCGATCCGGCTAAACATGAGGCAGCGTCGCTTGCAGGCGACGTAAACGGGCGGCAGCTCTCCGGCAGCCTCTTAATCGTAGCGGCAACGGTCGCCTTTTGCTGGCCGCTGCAAAGTCAGCTGGGCCTCATTAACATCGCCATGATCCTGCTTTTGCCTGTGATCTACAGTGGAATGACCTGGGGGCGGCGCTCCGGTCTGATCACATCGCTCCTGGCCGTAGGCGCCTTGGATTTCTTCTTCGTGCCACCCAGAATGACATTGGCAGTTGAAGATCTGCACTATCTGCCCGTGTTCATCGTCTTCGTAATAGTTGGAATAATAACCAGCTTTCTGGCGGATCTGGTGAGATGGCAGGGCGAGAGCGCTCGCCAAAGAGAGCGTTTTGTCTCTGCCCTTTATTCCTTTAGTCGCAACCTCATGGCTGCCGGAAACGGAGAGGAGCTTTTAAGCTCTGCCGCCCGAGAGATTGCAGAAGCCTTCGAGTGTGAAGTGATGATCCTGCTCCCGGATGAAACCGGACGGCTCAAGGAACGGGCCAAGATGGGAGAACACCTGATATTTGATGAACGCAAGCTGGGTGTGGCCACCTGGGTCCTCAGACACGGCCAGGAAGCAGGACACGGCACACAGACTCTTTCCTCAGCGACGCTCTTTTACCTGCCACTCAAGACCAAAGAAGTCACCATTGGAGTGCTGGGTGTGGGACTGGGCAAGGCGGAACAGCTCTTGCTGCCTGAGCAGAAGAGGTTGCTGGAAGCATTAACGAACATTCTGGCCCTGGCTTTAGACCGGAGCCACGAATTCGTCGTGCATAAGGATACAATATAAATTAAACGGAAACTTTTATATCCTAAGATCGCTACTGTGGCGAGCTTCAGATGGAATCAATTGCACACTGGAGGGATGTGTGACTACAGCTTTCGCCAGGATGCCAACTTATCCACGGCATGACAACTCTCCAATGGGCAGTTGACAGAGGCGTGAAATCTTGAAAAAAAACAGCGACCATTTTATCTTGACAAGAGACATTGGCGGCAAGTCCATCCCCGCCAGGATGGACGCCGTAGGATGCTGCTATGAGACGCTCGAACCTTGTTCTCCACTCTTAAAGCGTGAATCCTGGGCTTGAATTAAAGGGAGGGGAGACATGAAGCTCGGAATAGTCTCTGATGTTATCGGCACCGTGCTGAAGATCATGGGTTTGTTGCTCTTAGTGCCGGGATTGATCTGTGCTTACTACCATGAAACCGGTGGAATTGCCGCCTTTGCCCTGACCTCTCTGCTCTCCATAGGTACGGGCATCATCCTTAGTAGGCTGGGGACAAAAGGAGATATAGGAAATAAAGAGGCCTTCGCCGCCGTCTCCTTGGGATGGCTCTCTGCTACTTTCTTCGGGGCTTTGCCCTTTGTATTTCAGGGGCTGGGGCCAGTCGATGCCCTCTTCGAGTCGGTATCAGGCTTCTCTGCAACCGGAGCTACGATTCTTGTAGAGTCAAACGCCAGAGGGTACTACATTGTCAATTCCACTCTGGTCAATAATAGTATCTGCACCGCTCTTATTAATGGAGTGACCGGCGACATGGCGGGCTACAATATCGCCTTCCAGGCCATGAATAGCCAAACATTTTATGGCCTGCTCTTCTGGCGCTCTTTCCAGCAACTGATCGGAGGTCTGGGCATAATTTTGATGGTGGTGGCCATCTTTCCCCAACTGCGCGTGGCCGGCCGCCAGCTCTACCGGGCGGAGACGGTAGGTCCCAGCAAGGAGACCATCACGCCGCGGGCCACGGCCACGGCCAGGATCCTCTGGAAGGTGTATCTGCTCTTCAATGGCCTGCAGATAATACTACTTTACGCAGCAGGCATGCCTTTTTACGATGCCGTATGCACAGCTTTCTCAACCCTGGCTACAGGCGGCTTCTCTCCCCAGGCATCAAGCCTCGTAGCCTACAACAGCCCCATCATCGAAGCAATTGTCGCCGTCTTTATCGTCCTTGGCATGTCCAGCTTCACGCTGCACTACAAAGCCCTCACCTCAGACCGGCTGGCCTGGTTCAAAGACGAAGAATTTAGGTTCATGATCATTATCCTGGCGTTCGCCACTACCGTCCTGCTCTTCTTTGGTGGGATGGAGGGGGGGCTGGCAGAACGCTTCCGGTTTGCATCATTCCAGGTCATATCATTCATGGGAACGTGCGGCTTTGTCAATTCGCTGGATTACGATAAATGGTCCACAGCGGCAAAGCTGGCTTTGATCATGGTCATGCTCATCGGAGGCTGCATCGGCTCGACTGCCGGAGGCATCAAAGTGGGACGGCTTCTTGTGGGCCTGAAATACGCCTACAACGAACTTCGCCATATGATTCATCCCCATGCCGTGATGTCAGTCCGCTTGGGAGAGGCTCGAGTTCAGGAAGAGGTTCTTCGGCCCATGCTCTTCTACTCCTTCTTCTACCTGGCAATCTGGCTGGCTCTATCTCTGCTACTGGCCATGGTCTCGTCCGGCGACCCACGTGTGGATCTGCAAGTCGTGGCCGCAGGAATTGCTTCCTGCATGGGGGGCGTGGGTCCGGGCTTTGGCATTATAACCTTTGATTGGTCACAAATATCGGATGCTGGCAAGATGATCGGCTTCTTTGCCATGTACATCGGCCGGCTGGAGCTGATGCCCATATTCTTATTATTTATTCCAGAACTGTGGAGGAAATAACATGCGTATCTTGATTACCGGAGCTGGCGAGGTGGGTTATCTCATAGCCAGCGAGCTTTACGCGGATCATGATGTAACGGTCATAGACAAGGACCCGGCTGCCTGTGCCAGGCTGCAGGATATGGACGTGAAGGTCTTGCAAGGCAATTCCGCCAATGCTCGTCTGCTCATTATGGCCGGCATCAACAAAGCGGACATAGTAGCGGCCGTGACCGGCAACGATGAGGTGAATGTGATCACCTGCATCATAGCCAGCCATCTAGGCGTGCGCCAGACTATTGCCAGAGTCAGCAATCCAGAGTATATTGATCAGCCGGTTCAGGATCGAAAAGAGATCGGCATAAGCTTCATGATCTGTCCGGAGCTGGCCATGGCTGAGGATATGGCGAGATCTCTGTATTTTCCATCCATGCTCTTGGATAGGGAGCTGGCGGGGGGGAAAGTCGAACTGATCGAGTTCAAGGTCAGCGAGGAAATGCCTCTGCAAGGGCCGGTGGGTGAGGTCAAGGTCAACCTTCCGGATGGCTGCAAAATCATGGCCATAAACAGAAAAGGAGATATCAGCATTCCTTTGGAAGGAGATTTGATCATTTCCGGCGATCACCTTTTCCTCCTTTGCGACCCTAAATCGCTTCCCGAATTAAGAAGAATGCTTCACGAAGAGTCCTCACCACATAAGGCCCTGATCGTGGGCGGTGGAATGGTTGGATTTTACCTGGCGAGCCGGCTGGAGAAGATGGGACTGGATGTGAAACTGATCGAAGTAAATACCGAGCGATGCATAGAGATTGCAGACAAGCTCTCCAGTACTATGATCCTCAATGGAGACGGAACGGATATCTCGCTTTTAAAAGAAGAGGGTGCTGAATATATGGATGTGGTCTTCGCTGTCACCGGCCTGGATGAAAAGAACCTGCTCTGCTCACTGCTTGCCAAGCAACTTGGTGCAAAGAAAATCCTCTCCCGGGTAAACAGGTATGATTACATCAAGCTCTTCGAGCTGGTAGGAGTAGACAGAGCAGTAAGCCCAGGGCAGGTAACTGCGGATGCCGTGCTGCAAAGGGTAAGCGGTGGAGAAGAGGTGATAACCCTGAGTGACGAGAGAATGGAGCTGGTGGATTTCATAGCCAAGGCGGGAGCCAAAATCATAGGAAAGAGCGTCTCCAAAGAGCTGCCCAAGGACTCCATGGTGGGCATGATCTTGAGAGATGGAAAACCTATGATGCCCGATGACGGCTTCAAGGTCAAGGAGGGAGACCGCGTCTTTGTGATGTCCATGCCGGAGGTCGTCGCCAAGGTAAAGAAGCTCTTCATCTCCTGATCATGATCGTCGCCCAAGATAAGCTAATCTCCAAACCCAAGCACATATTTTTATAGCAGGGAAAAGGAGATTTGCCTCAAAGGAGGATGCCTCTCCGGCGTCCTAGGGTGATACTATTCGATGAAGATCAGGGTATTTCTTCGGCTATTTGCCTCGCTTCTTAAGATTTTAGCAGTCTTGCTGCTGATACCGGGGGCCGTTGCCGCCTATTACGGAGAGACGGGAGGCGTGATCGCCTTCGCCATAACATCTCTTCTCACCCTGGCCTCAGGAATAGCCCTGGGACGGCTCTCTTCAAGAGAGGAGCCGGGCCTCAAAGAGGGCTTTGCCCTTGTCTCTTTGGGGTGGCTGGGTGCGGCCTTCTTCGGTGCACTGCCTTATGTCTTCCTAGGGATAGGCCTCATCGACGGCCTTTTTGAGTCCATGTCCGCCTTTACCACCACCGGCTCCTCCATACTTACAGAGTCAAATGCCCAAGGGTACTGGATCATCAATTCGACTCTGGCCAACAGCAGCCTGGCGCACCAACTGGAGCTATCCATAAGTATCCTGACTGCCAACAGCACATGGCTGCAGATCAGCAGCAGACCTGACAAGACCTATATGGGACTGCTCTTCTGGAGGTCCTTTGCCCAATGGCTGGGCGGAATGGGAATAATACTATTATTCGTGGCCATACTGCCCCGCCTGGGCGTGGCGGGACGCCAGCTTTACCGGGCAGAGGTGCCAGGCCCGGACAAGGATGCTCTCACGCCGCGCATAAAGCAGACCGCTCGGGTGCTCTGGGTGGTGTACATCCTCATGACTGTAGTTGAGATCGTGCTCCTCTACCTGGCAAAAATGCCCCTCTTCGACTCTTTTTGCAATACCTTTGCCTCCATGGCCACGGGCGGCTTCTCTCCCCAGGCCCTGAGCATAGCCGCGTATAAAAGCGGAATTATAGACGGTATCATCACACTGTTCATGTTTCTGGCCGGGGCCAACTTCGCCCTGCATTACAAAATGCTCGCCTCCGATCGAAAGGCCCTTTTCAAGGACGCAGAGTTTCGGTTTTATAGCCTGATCGTATTGACGGCAACAATCATTATCGTTCTCTGGGGCGGCCTGCAGGGCGACCTCATCCGCAAGATTCAGCTGGCAGGCTTCCAGGTGGTCTCCGTCATGACCACCACCGGCTTTGCCACGGCGGACTTCGACCAGTGGACGGCAGCAGCCAAATTCTCTCTGATGCTGCTCATGCTCATAGGCGCTTGTGCCGGGTCCACGGGCGGGGCCATTAAGGTGGTTAGAATACTTTTGGTTCTAAAAAGCGTCTACCGCGAGCTGCTTCATTCCCTGCACCCCAAGGCCGTAATTCCTCTGAAGCTGGGGGGGATTTCTGTCAAGGATGAGGTGCTGCGGCCCAGCAACATCTTCGTGGCCACGTACATATTCATCTTTGCCGTAGCCTCGCTGCTCTTGGCCATCATCTGCTACGACGATCCGCAGATGAACATCGAGTCCATTCTTTCCGCGGTGGCGACTACACTAGGCAATGCTGGACCGGGATTTGGCAGTGTGGGACCGATGTTGAGCTTTGCCGAGATTCATCCCGCCGGAAAGATGCTGCTCTTCTTTTGCATGTGGATCGGTCGGCTGGAGATAGTGACGGCTCTGATGCTGCTGGTGCCGGAGTTTTGGAAGAAATGAGGTCGCAAATAGATATTCAGGACCAATTCGTTTTTAATGACAAAGTTGGATAATGCGAGCTATGAAAGTCCTCCTCTTCGACCCAAGCGCTGGAGCCTCCGGAGACATGATCATGGCCTCTCTCCTGGACCTGGGGGCGGATGTCGATGCTGTCCGCCGGGCCGTAGAGTCCGTGGGGTGCACCCTTGAGGTCTCCCGCCAGGAGAAGAGCCACATCATGGCCTGCCGGGCCCATGTGATCTCGGACCGAAGATACCAATCCCTGGACGAGGCCAAATCCATTCTGCAGGGCTCCAGCCTGAGAGGAAAAGCCCTGGAAAACGCCTTTTCTGCCCTGAACACCCTGGCTGAAGCCGAAGGCCGGGTGCACGGCTTGGCCGCGGAACATGTTAGGTTTCATGAGATAGGCGCCCTGGATGCATTGGCCGATATCGCCGGGTCCTCTGCTGCGCTGCAAAGCCTGGCTGCAGAGCGCGTTTTTTCCCGGCCGGTATCTGTGGGCGGCGGCTACGCGGCGTCGGCGCACGGCCTCTTAGCCGTGCCGGGACCGGCGGCAATGGAGATCTTGCGGTCTTATGAAATACCCTGGAAGGGAGGGCCGGTAGACGAAGAACTGCTCACCCCCACGGGCGCGGCCCTGCTGGCAACTCTGGTCGATGAATTTGTGCCGGACTTCCCCCTTATCCGGGCAGAGAGGGTGGGCTACGGAGCCGGAAAAAGGGAGCTCGTCCTGCCCAATGTGCTGCGCGCCATTGTCGCGGAAACGCTCCCTGCCCACCGGACGCAGGCAAGGCCAAATCACGGAGAGCACGGGAATCGCATTGTGCAGCTGGAGACCAATGTGGACGATGTGACCGGCGAGGTACTGGGCCATTTGATAGAGCGGCTCATGCAGGCAGGGGCCCTGGATGTATCCGTTCTGCCTGCCCTGATGAAGAAAGGACGCGCCGGATTTGTGATCAGGGCCATTGCCAGGGCAGAGGATACGCAATTGCTGTCTAAAGTTATGATCAGGGAGACGGGCTCCCTGGGCGTGCGTGTTTTTCCCAGCATTCACCGCCTGGTAGCGGAGCGGGAGCAAAGAAATGTGCCGGTGGAGATATGCGGCCATATCTACTCCGTTCAGGTGAAGGTGAGCCGCATGGACGACGAGCTTCTAAGCGTCAAGCCCGAGTATGAAGACTGCAAGAGAATAGCTGACGAGACAAATCAGCCGCTACGCACGGTCATCAAAAAAGTGGAAGAGGCGGGGTGGCGGGCAGCAAACCCCTAATTCGTGCCATCCCTTCTAACATATATCTTATTTTATTACTATGCCGCCTAACCAACCAGCCTATTTAGCCGCATTAATTCTCATCACAGACTTATAATACTAATATAGTTAGAGTTGTAGTTGATATTATATATACTTTTCGTAAATAATAATAGTAGCGGCATGAACGGCTCGCAAGTTTGATTAATCTGCCCCGCAGGGTAGCTCTTCTCATGCATCTTAATTCTTCCATCCGGCTCTTTGATTGCGCCAAAAAGCTGATGCCCGGCGGCGTATCCAGCCCCGTGCGCGCCATCTCACCCTGCCCCTTTTACACGGCCCGAGCAGATGGCCCCTATCTATGGGACGCGGACGGGAACCGGTTCATAGATTACTGCTTAGCATACGGACCCATGATCTTAGGCCACCGCCATCCTGCCATTGTCCGGGCTGTGACTGATCAGATGAGCCGCGGCTGGCTTTATGGAACGCCCTCCCAGCTGGAAGTGGCTGCAGCCGAACGAATCACCCGGCTTTACCCCAGCATGGAAATGCTCCGCTTCGTCAGCTCCGGCACGGAGGCCACCATGGCGGCCATTCGCGTGGCACGCGGCGCTACTGGCCGGGATAAAATCATCAAGATCGAAGGCGGCTTTCACGGGGCACATGACAGCGTACTGGTGAAGGCCGGCTCGGGAGCTACGACTTTAGGCATTCCCGATTCACGGGGCGTGCCTGTGGACACGGCCAAAAACACTTTGCAGGTGCCCTACAATGATCTGGAGGCCCTGGAGAGCGTGCTCCGGAGCAATCCCGGCCAGATAGCCTGCCTGATCATGGAGCCCGTCCTGGGCAACATCGGTCCGGTGCTGCCTGAATCGGGCTACCTGGAGGGCGTGCGGCATCTTACAGTGGAGCATGATGTGCTTCTCATCTTCGACGAGGTCATAACCGGCTTCCGGCTATCCCTGGGCGGTGCACAAGAGCACTTTGGCATAAAGCCCGATCTTACGACATTAGGCAAGATAATCGGGGGGGGATTTCCCGTGGGCATCTTTGGCGGCCGGCGCGATCTGATGGAGCAGGTGGCGCCCGGTGGCGGCATCTACCAGGCAGGGACCTTCAACGGCAGTCCAGTCTCTTTAGCCGCCGGCATGGCCACCCTGGACATCATGGAGAAGGAGAATGTTTTGGAGAAGCTCAATGACACAGGAATGCAGATGAGAAAAGGGCTGCAAGAGATTGTAGACGACCTAGGGCTGGGCTACAGCGTTGTCGGCATCGCCTCAATGTTCAAGATATTCTTTGGAGAAGAGCCTCATAATTATACCCAGGCCCTGAAATGCGATAAGACTGGCTATCTAGCCTTTTTCCGTCGCATGCTCGATGCCGGCATTTTCCTTACCCCCAGCCAGTATGAAACTGATTTCATATCGGCAGCCCATAGCCCCGAAGTCATACAAACCACCCTGGAGGCGATTAAGTCCTGTCTGAAAAGCTGATCGTGGGCAGCCGGGGTAGCCCTCTGGCACTTCGCCAGACAGAGATTGTGCGGGATAGGCTTCAATCCCTGGGCATAGAAACTGAGTTGATATTAGTCAAGACCAGCGGGGATGTCTTCCTGGACAAGCCTTTGCACCAACTGACCGGCTTTGGCGTCTTCGTGGCAGAGATTGACGAACGCATGCTCAGCGGCGAGATCGATTTAGCCGTGCACAGCATGAAGGACCTGCCCACAAAAAGGCCGGAAGAGCTGACGATCTGTGCGATCTTGAAACGCGATTCGCCCTATGATATAATGCTCTGCAGGGACAGCTCGACGAAATGTTTAGAAGAGCTAAAGAAAGGGGCAATCGTAGGCACCTCCAGCATGCGGCGCACGGCGCAGTTACGCCGGGCCAGGCCCGATCTGAAGATAACAAACTTGCGAGGAAATCTGCATACTAGAATGCGCAAACTGGATGAGGGAGAGTACGACGCCATAGTCCTGGCCAAGGCTGGTCTGGAGAGGATGGGGCTGGAGAGGGATTATGTGCCGCTGGATGGAGAGAGGTTCGTACCCTCCGCCAACCAGGGAACCATAATAGTCGTAGCCAGGAAGGGATCGAAGGCCGAATTTTATTCCAGAGCACTGGATGATGCACACAGCAGAGCTGAGACATTGATCGAGCGCAAGATCCTGGAGACGGTAGGAGGCGGCTGCGTGGTGCCTATGGCAGTGCACGCCATTGTTTCCAACGGCCAGGCACGTGTCCTGGCTGAGGTTCTCTCCTTAGACGGTAAGAGGTTTGTGCGATTGGATGAAAATATCTCATTGCATGAAGATCCCCTGGCCGGGGCAGAGGATATAGGGATTAGGCTCATGAAGAATGGTGGAAGAGAGCTGGTAGACGAGGCGGTGAAGGAATTTGGCACGCGGTAAGGTTTATCTGGTGGGAGCAGGACCCGGTGATCCCGAGCTCATGACCTTGAAGGCGAAAAGGCTGCTTGGCCTTGCGGATGTGGTCTTATTCGACCGGCTGCTTGACCCCAGGATGCTGGAAGGAGTTATTGCGGAATTGATCGACGTGGGTAAGAATGCGGGCCGACACAAGCTGACTCAGGAGGGCATCAACCAGCTTCTCATCGAAAAAGCGGAAGCGGGAAACATCGTGGTGCGGCTTAAGGGAGGAGACCCCTACCTCTTTGGCCGGGGCGGAGAGGAGGCGCTGGCCTTGCAGGAAAAAGGCATACCCTTTGAGGTTGTGCCAGGAGTTACCTCCTCCATTGCCGCTCCCGAGCTGGCCGGAATTCCCGTAACCCACCGGGGTGTGGCCTCTTCGCTGATCATTGTGACCGGCCACGAGGAACCGGGAAAGGAGACGCCACTGGACTGGGCGGCCATTGCCGCCTTGGGCGGAACTCTGGTAGTTCTGATGGGCGTCTCCCGCCTGGAGCACAATGTTGCGGCCCTGATTGGGGCGGGAAAATCGCCGCTAACCCCGGCAGCCATGGTAGAAAAAGGTGGATGGCCGGAGCAGAGGATGATCTCAGCTACGCTTGCCGATATAGCCGAAAAGGCCAAAGAAGCAAAGATCGAGTCGCCGGCTATACTGGTAGTAGGCGAGGTGGTTTTGCTGGCCAAGAAGCTGGGGCAAAAGAAGATCGCCATTCTGCGGCCCGCTGCCCAGCAGAAGGAGTCGGCGGCCCTGGCCGAGAGCTATGGTTTCGCACCGATCCAGGCTCCGGCCATCACTCTGCTGGAAAAGCCTTTGCCCGAAGATCTGCAAGAGCGGCTGAGAAGAGCAGAATGCGTGGCTTTTACCAGCGCCAACGGTGTGAAGATGGCACTTCATAGCCCTGCCATCCGAAAAACGCTGGCGGAAAAGATGATCGTGGCCATTGGGCCCAAGACTGCCCAAGCATTGGCCGAGCAGGGCTTGACGGCAGCGGTGCCGGAGGAGTACAGCTCGGCAGGAATGGAGAAGATGCTGCGGGGAAAATGCCGGAGCATAATCTTCCTGCGCAGTGCTCAGGGTAGCTTGTACCTCTCAGAAGGATTGAGGGCGGCGGGCCTCTTTGTGGATGACATTGCCCTTTACGAGGTTGTGCCCTCCGGGGACACCCGCCTGGACGAACTGATAAAGAGGGCGAGAAGCGTGGACATTTTTGCCTTCACCAGCTCCTCTACCGCTCGCTATCTGATGGAAAGAGCCAGAGCCATGGGCCTGGAAAAGGAGCTACGTCTGGCGCTCGCCGCCGGCATAGTCGCTGTCATCGGCAAGCCCACCGCAGAAGAGCTGACGAGGATTGGCGTGGAAGTGGACGTGATGCCGGACAAATTTACCTTTGAGGCTATGCTTGCCGTTTTGCAGGAGAAGACAGGATAAATGATAATATTTTCCAAAGCCCTGGCGGATCAGGCCACTGTTTGGGAGGCGCTGCGCGCTTCTGAGTCGTGCCAGAATCTGCCGCCTGATTTGCTCAGGTTCTCGGCCCAGTCCAAACCCGTCGTGATGTGGAATTTGACAGCGCACTGCAATCTGGCCTGCCAGCATTGCTACATGGATGCCAGCCGCGAGACGCGAGATGCACGAGAGGAAATGTCTCTGGAAGAGGGCATACATCTGGTGGATGAACTGGCAGAGATGAAGGTGCCCATCCTCATCTTCACGGGCGGCGAGCCTCTTCTCAGCCGTAATTTCTATGCACTGGCCTTCCATGCTCGCGAGGTGGGCCTTAGGACAGTCATCTCCACCAATGGGACCCTGATTACCCCGGAGGTGGCCAGGATTCTGGCGGAGGCCCAGATTAGATACGTAGGGGTAAGTTTGGACTCCGCTTCTGCGCAGAGCCACGACGCCTTCCGGGGCGTGAATGGGGCGCATGCCCGGGCCTTGCAGGGACTGAAGAATGCCCGCGACGCCGGCCTGAAGACGGGGCTGCGCCTCACGCTCACCCGCGACAACTGGCAGGATGTTCCGGCTCTGCTCAGCCTGGCAGTGCAGGAGAACATCCCCCGATTCTGTCTCTACCATCTGGTGCCCACGGGCCGGGGGGCGGGCATGGCCGACAGGGACGTCACGCCTGAGCAGCGGCGCAGCGTTATCCGCCTGCTGGCCGAAGCGGCTGAGGAGCTGAAAGGCGAGAACATTGAGATTCTGACCACGGACTCGCCCATGGATGGAGCCTATCTGCTGGAGCTCTTAAAGGACGATCCCCGGCGGGAGAACGTGCGAAAGTTGCTCACCAACGCAGGCGGCTGCTCCACAGGAGTGAAGGTGGCCAACATCAATCAGCGAGGGGATGTGCACCCCTGTCACTTCATGCCCCAGGTGGTAGTGGGCAATGTGCGGGAGCGCTCCTTCCGGGATATCTGGATCGATCACCCTTGTGCGGAGCTACTGGCGCTGCGGGATATCAAGTCCAACCTCAAAGGCGCCTGCGGAAGTTGCGAATACCTGGATCTGTGCGGAGGGTGCCGCCAGAAGGCATACCATTATCATGGAGACATATTGGCAGAGGATCCCACCTGCATTATCGAGCAAAAGGTCCTCTGAACAATTTTTTATTTTTTCGACGCCATATTGCACATTGTGGTTTTTCTAATATTGTCCACCGGAAGTTATAATTAAGATCAGCTGCAATAATCAATAGAGGTTAGCAAAATGACACACCATGAAAAAAAGGTAGTAGAGAAGAAGGAAGAGCCGGAAGCAAAAGTTGAGCCCATCAAACTCGGTGACAAGAGAAGCGGCAAGAAGAAGAGTCTGCTCGATACCTGCGAGTAAACGCTCTTGCACCAATAAATCTTTTTTCTAAATTATATGTACCTTCGAAAAAGAGGTTGCATCCAACAAGGATTCACGCTTCGATCTCATCTAACAGCAGATGTGCATTAGGCAAGAAATCTTGCACCTTGTCATTTCCCCTTATATTCTCCACATCGTAGCCTGTTTCTTTCGAAATCTTTGATTTCTGAGTCCATCTAATTTTCACTGGTTCGTATGTTTCTCCTGTCGAATAACACCGAACCATCGGAGCACCGATAAATTCTACCCGTAAATCGCACAGAGGGCATATCGCTACCTCAGCTTCTCCCATTTCATTCTTCCGTTCAGTATTAAACACGTTTTATTCTCCTCAAAGCGTCATTAGATGCATTCAACCTGAATCCACCATATGTATTCAATCTTTAATGTATATTCGGTATATTTTCTATTTAAATTTGTTTAAGAAAAGTTCATAACTATTCATAACGCCCGGATGCTACGTGTTTACGTCCCTAATTGCTCGATGGATTCTGATTAGCATAGCTCTTCATCTCGCGGTCATAGCTTGAAACTAATTTGCGTCAAAAAGTGAAACTATGGCGGCGCACCATGCGTCCCAAATTTTATTAGCCTTTACTCTACCGCCTCATCCTACAACACTAAATGCACCTGCCAGATCAACTTGATCCAGCTGTTCTAACAGCTCCCCTGTGCAACTATCATAATAGCTATATAAATATAAATATAAATATAAATCAGCCTGGTAGCTGCCCAGCTGTGCATCATCCGGAATATGCCAAACAGGGTCAACAAAATATGTGCTGCTGCCCGGTTTTGCATATACCGGCTCCGGAGGCGCACTGTACCACTGGCCCCTTCTATCCATCACTTCGTAGGAGACCCAAAATAGATGGCCTACATCACCAGTATTTTTTATCCAGACATTGGCACCACCCTGATTGGACCCTCGGTACCAGTCTCCAGAGGGAAAATCGAACGAGTCTATCTGGGCCGAGATTGTGTCTGCGCTTACACAATCCACACAGATCCATAGTAGTGATAAAAGAATGCATACCAAAACTCTTTTCATGCCTATAACCACAAAATATTTTTTTGCAATTGCCATTAATTTTGGCATTATTACTATTTAAGGATTTTTAATAGATAAGTTTTGCTTTTAGAAATTGTTATGTATCATGAAATCCAACTAATTTTCTGTTATGTATTTATGAGGAATTGCCATGAAGTTAATTGCGTTCATAGTATCTTTCGCCCTGTCTGCCTGCCTGTTTCTGTCGATAGGTGCGAGCGCTGAGCCCGTATCGAATCAGAGCGCTTATGCGCCACCATTTGCCAATCATGGTGCCAGGATGGAGCTGGTAGCCTTTCTGGAAGAGGCCCGAAATTACACTCTGAATAATGGAGCCGATGAGGCACTCAAGGCCTTTTGCGACCCAAATGGAGGGTTTGTCAGAGGCGACATGTACGTCTTTGCCTACGACTTTGAGGGCACACTTCTGGCCCATCCCTATCTGCACAACCTGATTGGCAGAAATAACCTGGATCTGGTTGACCCCAACGGCGTGCATTTCATAAAGAATCTGATTGAGGTGGCAAAGAGTGGCAAGGGCTTTGCCTACAATGTGTATCCCAATCCAAAAAAGGCGAACCAGACACAGTTCAAGCTTCTCTATGTTCTCAAGGTTGATGATAACCTGTGGATCGGATCTGGCATATACCTCCCTGGCCAGGCTCCGCTCTTCAGCTTTGAGGACCAGCAGAGACTGTTGGCGTTTGTGGATGAAGCTAGAGACTATGCTCTGAAGAATGGCCAGAATAAATCTCTCCGGGTCTTCAACGATCCCGAGGGTGAATTCGTTAGGGATGGTCTGTATGTATTTGCCTATGACTTTCTGGGAAATGCTCTCAGTCTGCCTTTCCAGCCCAAGTTGTTGGGCACAAATCGACTGGATGGCATGGATTCCAATGGCATCGCTTTTACGAAAGATAACCTCGAGCTGGCCAGGACCGGGTCTGGACAGACCTACTACCTCTACCCAAATCCAAGAGAAAATATGAGAGAGGAGCTAAAACTGAGCTACACCACAAAGGTGGACGATAGTTGGTGGCTGGCGGCAGGGATATTTTGCAGCTCATCCTCGGCCCAGAACCTATCTGCCATGAAGCCGTCCAGCAGAGAAGAGCTGAAGACCTTTGTAGAGGAGGCCTACAGCCATGCCCTGGTGACTGGCAAGGACAAAGCCCTGACGGAATTCATGGACCTAAATAGCAGTTGGGTTAGGGAAGACGTCTACATCTTTGCCCAAGATTTCAATGGAACCGCTCTGTGCCTGCCTTACCTGCCCAAAGAGGTGGGAACCAACCGTATGGATATTCAGAATGACCAGGGCGTTTACATCAACCGGGAGATGCGTGCCCTGGTCATGAATGGCAGCGGTTTTTATGAGTATCGATGGATAAATCCGATCAGCAATCAGAGTGAAGCAAAGGTGAGCTATGTGTCCAAGGTAGATGATACCTGGTGGCTGGGTGCAGGGATCTACGAGGCCTGAGAAATAGCCAGCGGTTAGCATCTTTCCTACTCGGCGGCCAGGATGCTCGCAGGACCCAATCTAGCAAAAGTGGCCACCACGTTCGCACGCAGGGGGCGGGGAGCGGGACCGCGCGCGGGTGGCCGCCCGGTGGCCGGCATGCTCGCTGGCTAGGAGCTGCCGGGGCGGAAGGGATGCAGCTTGGGCGGCGAAGATGGCTGGCAGGAATCCGATCGAGCAGGATAGCGGGGACGCTCTCTCGTCAGTGGGGGCCGGAGGCCCGCGCGGTCCCGCTTGCGGTCGAGCGGTTCACTTGCTTGCGGCTTTGCGGGTGCCTGAAGGATGCCATCGTTATCTATGACCACATTAGATTTGAAGGAGATGAAAGAGGCAAATCGAGCGTGCTTTTCGCAATTTGGTATCTAATAGATGTCGCCTCTGGTATCAAGCTTCAGAATAAGGATCATTTGGCTTGCCTCATCTATATCATAAATAAGCCTGTATTCGCCAAGTCTTACCCGGAATCTGGTTTGATGGCCTTTGCACTTTTTAATATCAAAATTGGTTGATGAAATATCAATGAATATGAATCTTGACGGATATGGATTCTCGCTTAGGCGATCGATTAGTTTTCCAACTTTTTCTTGATGTGCGCGAGGAAGCGATAATAGAATAGACCTGATATCTCTGTTTAAGCGAACATGAAAGCTCATAGACCAAGTTCTGCCTTAAGGTCTTCCCAGGATATGCCACACTTGCGAGTCTCTTCTGCTAATTGATCCAACTCTCTTATCTCAGGGACCTCTAATTCTATCTCTTCAATTGTAGATTCCTGAATGACGGCTTTCTCTTTAGCACCGGCCATGATAGGTTCTCCTCGCTACAAAGCTATAAGGATTGCGAAAGGGCCGTGGATCGGGCCGGGATTCATAACTTCCTCAGAGAGCGGCGAGGTGCAAATTGGGGCGGCGGAGATGGCTGGCTGGAATCCGATCGAGCAGGATGGTGGGACGCCTGCACGCCAGGGGGGCCGGAGGCCCGGTTGGTGGCCGTTCGTGGTCGGGATGCCCGATGGCTTGGAACTTCGGTGGCGGGAAGGATGCAGCAATAGAATAGAGTTTGGCTTATCGTTGGCTAGCACGCCTGCGCCGTAAATCTTCTAATGTGATTCCTTCAGATTTATGCTTCTGCAAATACTCATATTGGGAATCAACGTAGTCCGCCTCGCTGTAATCTATCTTCTCTTGGATATCTTTTGCTTTTGCGACGGCTGCCATCTCATAACCACCTGGTATATTCAAGTTGTTTTTAATATATACCTTCATCGGTAATCCGAATCTCCAGATCGAGGAAAGGCCTTGGTGATGTATATCGCTTTCTCGGATTCATCAATGAAATATTCCAACCGTTGCCGTCCGATCCTCATTCGATACATTGCAGGCGATTTGAAACCACCAAGCTTCTTGATATCGGCCAGTGGGCGGCGCTGATATGGATTCTTCTTCAGCTCCTCTACATGCTCTTCTATCTGCTCGTAGGTGCCTTGGTCCAGCAAAACCCGGATATTTTTCAGCCTTTGGCAGAAAGATCGTAGTGTAGGGCATGGCCAAAAACTCCATACAAGTTATCATTCAATAGGATGTCGGCCCTCATTCCAGAACTGCTGCCTTTTTCTCACTTCTTTATGGTTTGGGATAGTGCATTCAAAAGTCTGTCAATGGGGTTTTTCATCGCTTGCGGTGCGGTTGGGCGGGGGCGCTGGTAGGCCGCTCGTGGCTGGGATGCCTGCTGGCCTGGAGCTCTGGGTGGCGGCAGGGATGCAGCTTGGCGACGAGGATGGCTGGCAGGAATCCGATCGAGCAAGATTGCCGGGACGCCCGCACGCCAGGGGGCCGGAGGCCCGGTTGGGCGGCATCGTTGCGGTCGGGTGGGCACGCGTGTGGACGCTCGTGGCCGGGGATGCCCGCAGGCCGGAAGCTGCAAGGGCGGTAGGAATGCATCTTGGCGGTGCAATCGACAGGAATCCGATCGAGCAAGAGATGGCAGGGACGCTCGCACGCCAGGGGGGCGGGGCCCGGCTGGCGGCATCGTTGCGATCGAGCGGGTGCGCGGGTGGGCAGCACGTGGCCGGGCATGCCTGCTGACCAGGAGCTTCGGGGGGCGGCAGGGATGCAGCTTGGGTGCGCAGCTGGCTAGCATGAATCCGATCGAGCAAGATGGCAGGGACGCCCGCACGCCAGGGGGGGCCGGAGGCCCGGTTGGGCGGCATCGTTGCGGTCGAGCGGGACTGCGGGTGGCCGTGTGGCCGGCATGCTCGCTGGCTGGGAGCTTCGGGGGCGGTAGGGATGCAGCTTGGCGGTGAAGCCGGCAGGAATCCGATCGAGTCGAGGTAGGCAGGGACGCCCGCACGCCAAGGGGACAGGAGGCCCGCTTGAGCGGGCTGCGCTTGCGGTCGCGCGGGATCGCGCGTGTGGGCCGCTCGTGGCCGTGCATGACGCAGGCCTGGAACTTCGAGGGGGGGCGGTAGGGATGCGGCTTGGGCGGCGAAGATGGCTGGCAGGAATCCGTTCGAGCCGAGATGGCCGGAGGTCCGTTTGGTCTCGCTTGCGGTCGAGAGGGACTGCGCGCGTGTGGCCAGGCATGCCCGCTGGCCAGGAGCCCCTGGGGAGCGGCAACATAGTCTTTAAATTTAAATCATCGCCATTTGCCCAACAAAATCCAGCGCATGCCGTTAAAATTTCACCATATACGGCTGAATAATTACGAAACCTTCTCAGATGTTCGATGTGCTGGGAATCAACGATAGTCTGATCTCGATTTAAATATGAGATTTAATTATTTTATTTCGTTAGAATTCAGAGTTTTATTTAAAATTGAAGTGCTACCGCTAAATGCATTCGACGGACGATTTACCAAGAACCTATTGCCAAAGCATTTCATTTCGATTTTATTCCAATCTATATTATCTATTTCAAAGACCATATCCGCATGATTTTTTGATATCAATTCCGCATTTCCAAATGTTTGAGGATATTTAATAAATTCAGATGGATGTTTTAAAACAATAAGGGTGCGCTTCTGATCTTTGCAGAATCTCACAGTGTGCATTGTACCACCCTCTATACCGGTTTCAACTACAAAAGTCCCGAACGACAATCCACTTTGAATTCTATCGCGGGCAACAAAGTAATTGCGGCTAATCTTTCTGCCCCAAGGATATTCTGAAACAAGTGCGCCGCTATTCCTTAGTATGGCTTCTGCAAGCTTTCTATTTTTAGCTGGATAAATGGTATCTAATCCATGTGCCAAAATAGCTACGGTTAGGCCTTTTGCGTCTAAGGCTCCTTGATGTGCTGCCGCATCTATACCATTTGCTAATCCACTTACAACAGTATAGCCTTTTTCTGCAAAAAGGGCCCCAAGTTTTCTTGCCGCATTAATGCCGAATTTGGTTGGTTCTCTTGTTCCGACAATTGCTATGCAGTCCCTTTTTATTGCGTTGATGTTACCTAAAACGTGCAATAATGCTGGTGGATCTGAGATCTGTGAAAGATGTTTCGGATAGCTTCGATCAAATCTGGAAATTATTCTAATATTATTCGTCTTTGAAATCTTCCATATTTCACTCGCTTTAGTCCAACCTGCTGTTACCTCTTGAATGTCTGGCACGGATATCCAGCCATGCTCCTCCCTTGCTTTTTTTAATACCTTAATTAGATCTGATGGATTAGTTGGCTCAAATGAGGTGGATGCGGAAAGAGCTTTCTCAATGGTTTTTGGCCCTACATTTTGGGTCGCTTCTAATGCCAGTATATGTATTGGTTCCATATGCTAACTCCTAATTGAGTTTTGGCATGCCCATCAAATGCAATTACATCAAAGCCCACTGTGTTATTCACTACGATTCTACTGCTTCATCAATGTGGTGGTTGGTAATAAAGGATCAATGACTTATAGATATTTATCTCCCTGATTTATAAATAATATATGCTTTATAGATGCCTCCTTTGCAAATACGAATTCGCGTATTTCTCCTGCACCATATTTCCCTAAAACTGATACGCATTCCTTCAAAGTGTATCCAGAAGTACAGACATCATCGATCAATAAAACGCTCCTTCCTTCCAGATCTTCTTTGCACTCAATTGTATCCTTCACATTTTTTTCTTTCTCTCCATAAGGTGTCATATGCTGAGGGGTTTTTTTGCCTTTATCGAGCAAAATATCCTTAAATGTCATCCCAACATTATCTGAAATGTATTTAGCTAATAAGGCTGATTGATTGAATCCTCTTCCTGTTGTCCCTTCTGGAACGGGAACAATCAATTCGATTTCCTTTAGGTTCCTGTATTCGGATTCGATCATATCAACCATGCATTCACCCAAGACCTCTGCCTGGCCCCGATCCGTTTTAAGCTTCAATATAGCTTTGTTAGTCGGATAATCACTGCAAATTGAAACGCTATCCGGAACATCTTCATGCCATTTCAAATAGAGTCCTACAGCATTAATTCTCAGCAGATCATTGATGCCATAGCAGTCGTAACAATACATGTAGCCTTCGGAAATAGGTTTGCCGCAGCGATTGCAGAAAGGCTTAGATATTGTTCGTATTCTAATACCATCTCGTAGCAAATAAAGATTATTTTCCATGTGCATATGACATTTAAATATAGATTTATAATCCTTCTCATCACAAATATAATTTCACAATGCCAACAAACGGTTGATATAACGAAACATATGGGCAGGATATCCTCGTTCCCTGAAGCTCTGCCTGCCAGATAACAGGCCAGTCCGCCGACATTTTTCAGCATTCCCCCAAAAACAAAGGAACTAACTGGAACCGGTTCACATCCACCAGCCCCTTGTCCGTCAGCTTCAGCTCCGGGATCACCGGCAGACATAGAAACGAGAGCGTCATAAACGGGTCCTCCAGCTTGCATCCCAGCCCGGCGGCGGCCGCAATGCACTCCGCTATCCCCTCCGCCACATCTCGCATGCTTTTCTCGGAGAGCAGCCCGGCCACGGGCAGAGGCAGGCTTGCCAAAACCTTCCCGTCGGCCACCGCCACCAGACCGCCCCCCATCTGCTTGACAGCCATTACCGCGGCCAGCATCTCCTCATCGCTAACGCCGACGGCGACGATGTTGTGTGAGTCGTGGGCCACGGAGGAGGCCAGAGCGCCAGAGGCGAGGCCAAAGCCCTGCACCAGTCCCAGGCCCACGTTGCCTGTGGCTTTGTGCCTCTCCACAACGCACATTTTCAGGATGTCCCGGTCTATGTCGGAGACGACCTTTCCATCTTTAATTTTAGGCGAAAGCTGCAGAGCCTTGGTGATGATCTGGTGAGGAACTACGCCAATAACCCTGGCCGGGCCCCTCTCTGCCTTGATCTCAAACGATCGCAGGCCAATCGGGCCGATCTGCATCGATTTGTGCCCGGCAGTGGCCGCAGCCTTTAGCGAGACGGTGAGTTCGCCGTCCTCCGCCACCACTTTTCCGTCTTTGATGACCAAAACCGCGCGGAGATGCTCCAAATCATCGAGGACGGCGATGTCCGCTCGGTAGCCGGGAGCGATGGCCCCTAAATCCGAGAGGCAGAAGTACTGGGCAGCGTTGAGGCTGGCGATCTGCAGGGCGATTATGGGATCGAGGCCCTGCTCGATTGCCGTCCTTACCATGAAGTCGATATGCCCAACACGCAGGATATCTGCAGGATGCCGGTCGTCCGAGACGAAGAGGAACTGGCGGGCGTTCTTGGCGCTGACCAGCGGCAGCAGATCGAGCAGATTCTTGGCAGCGCTGCCCTCTCGCAGCATGATGTACATGCCGGAGCGAAGCTTCTCTCGGGCTTCATCAATTGTGGTGCACTCGTGATCGGAACGAATGCCGGCAGAGATGTAGGCGGACAGGTCGCGCCCCGTCAGGCCCGGGGCGTGCCCGTCCACCGGCCTTGTGCCAGCCAGAGCCAGCTTCTTCATCACCTCGGGGTCACGAAAGATCACCCCTGGATAGTTCATGACCTCGGCCAGGCCCAGGACTCTTTCTTCCTGCATCAGCCCGGCCAGCGCATCAGCACCCAGGGCCGCTCCCGCGCTCTCCAGATTGGTGGCGGGAACGCAAGAGGGGAGCATGACAAAAACGTTCAGTGGAACATCTCTGGATGACTCCAGCATGTAGCGAATTCCCACCTCGCCCCACACGTTGGCGATCTCATGCGGGTCGGCGATAACGGTGGTGGTGCCACTGGGCACGACGGCCCGCGCGTACTCGGGCACAGTGACCATGCTGCTCTCGATATGCACATGGCTGTCGATGAATCCCGGCGCGATGATTTTGCCGTCCAGCTCCAGGGTCCGGCTGGCGCCAGCGCAGTCGAAGCCTGCAATCCGGCCTTTATGAATAGCCACATCCGCCCGGTGCACCTCGCCCGAAAGGACATTGGCCACGCTGCCCCCGGCCAGGAGTAGATCGACCTCGATTTCGCCGCGCGCGGCGGCGATCTGTTCATGCAAGGGAGCCATAACCATAGAGCTTCCTTCTACTGCGACCTTATTTAGATTATCTTTATCATCTTTATCGCGATTCGTTTCGAGTCACGTCGATCGGTTTTCTTGTGCTGTGATTCAAAATCCATGTTAATAGTCGTCTCCGTTCGTTCGTCCTCTGTGCGCTCTGCGACTCTGTGGTTTTATTCGGTATGGTTTTCTTAGTGGGAACGTGAGGCAAGAGCGAAACGACCACGCTCAAAAAAGGGCACAACTACACCTCGATAAAGACGCTTTGCATGCCTCTTGCCGCCAAAAATATTAAATAGATTACTATCAATTACACATATAAAATTAGCTTCGAAGTCGGATAAACTTATATCGCTTGGGTTAAAATAAAGACCAGGTGTGCGGGAAGTGAAAGACATTCTTCTCAAGGTGGCCAAAGCCTATCCCAATGACTCAGCCCGGGGCATCGCTCGCCTGGACCCCAATGCTCTTCTTACGTTGCGCCTCTCTCCTGGCGACATCATTGAGATTGAAGGAAAGAGACTGACGGCAGCCAAAGTCTGGCGCGCCGACCGGCAGGACTGGTCTCAGGATTACATCAGGATAGACGGCTTCATTCGCCAGAACGCGGGCGTGGGCATTGGAGACAAGGTGAAGATACGCAAGGCCAAGTTCGCCGACGCCCAGCGCATCGTCCTGGCTCCGCCCTCCGGTTCGCATATGCATTACGGAGATGAGGCGGCCGATATGATCCGCCGCCAGACTCTGAAGCGACCGGTAGTAGCAGGCGATATTCTCCCCATTATGAGCTCTGCCGCCCATCCTTTTGTGGGGCGCATGGAGGCCGTGCCGCTGGTGGTTACCGAGACTTTTCCCGATGATGTGGTGATCATATGTGAACGAACCGAGATCTTGCTGCTGGAAAAGCCGGCCAAGAGCGTTCGCTCCGTCAAAGCCACCGGAACCACCTACGAGAACGTGGGCGGACTGCGCTCTGAAGTGCAGCGGGTGCGAGAGGTAATTGAGCTGCCCATAAAGCATCCCGAGGTATTTCAAAAGCTGGGCATCGAACCGCCCAAGGGTGTTCTGCTCTACGGGCCGCCGGGCACGGGAAAGACGCTCATCGCCAAGGCGGTGGCCAATGAGTGCGGTGCCAATTTCTTCTCCATAGCCGGGCCCGAGATCATGTCCAAGTATTACGGCGAGAGCGAGCAGCGGCTGCGCGAGATCTTTGATGATGCTCAGAAGGCGGCTCCTTCCATTATCTTCATTGACGAGATCGATTCCATCGCCCCCAAACGGGGTGAGGTCACAGGCGAGGTGGAGAGGCGCGTGGTGGCGCAGCTTTTGGCCATGATGGACGGCTTAAAAGAGCGCGGCCAGGTGGTGGTGATCGGTGCCACCAACCGGGAAGAGGCCATCGATCCGGCACTACGCCGGCCGGGCCGATTCGACCGGGAGATAGAGATCGGAGTTCCTGATCGGGCCGGGAGAATCGAGATCCTGCAGATCCACATGCGTAGCATGCCCATCTCTGAAGACGTGAGCCTGGAGAGCCTGGCGGACAAAATGCACGGCTTTGTGGGCGCCGACATAAGCGCGCTTTGCAAGGAGGCGGCCATGAGAGCTATACGCCGCTACCTGCCTGATCTGACAACCGAGGATGAAATCCCTCCCGAGATCGTGGAAAAGATGCTGGTTATGGGAGAGGACTTCGAGGAAGCTCTAAAGGAGATCGAGCCCTCCAGCATGCGAGAAGTTTTGGTGGAGGTGCCGCGCGTGCAGTGGAGCGATCTGGGTGGCCTGGGATCGCTCAAGCAGGAGCTGATCGAAGCCATCGAATGGCCCCTTAAGCAGCCGGAGAAGTTCCGCCTGATGGGCATCCGCCCGCCCAAGGGAATTCTGCTCTACGGGCCGCCGGGCACGGGAAAGACCATGATCGCCCAGGCGGTAGCCAACGAGACGGCGGCTAACTTCATCAGCGTGCGCGGTCCGCAGATGCTCTCCAAGTGGGTGGGTGAGTCGGAGAAAGCCATCCGGGAGATCTTCAGGAAAGCGAGGCAAGTCTCTCCTTCAATCATATTCTTCGATGAGCTGGATTCCATTGCACCCATGCGGGGCACGGATGAAGGCAGCCACGTCATGGAGCGGGTAGTAAACCAGCTCCTGGCAGAGTTGGACGGCCTGGAGACTCTCAAAGATGTGGTGGTCATAGGCGCCACCAACCGGCCGGATATCCTGGACCCGGCGCTGCTGCGGTCGGGAAGGTTCGATCGCATGCTTTTGGTGGGGCCGCCCGATAAATTAGGGCGACATGAGATTCTTAAGATTAAGACTGCCAAGATGCCCAAAGGCGAAGATGTAAACTTAGAGGAGCTGGCGGAGTTGACAGAAGGCTACGTGGGCTCGGACCTGGACTCGCTCTGTCGCGAGGCGGCCATGCTGGCTTTACGTGAAGATGGTGCTAAGGTGGAGATGAACCACTTCCGAGAGTCATTGAAGAAGGTCAGGCCGAGCGTGGAGGAAAACATGGTCAGCTACTACGAGAGGATCAGTGAGAGGTTCAAGGGCGGAATTAAGGTGGAACCTGCTTCGCTCATAGGCTACAGATAATGCATTTAATCAATTGAAGGGGATGGGAAAGGTGTTCTCGGGAAGCATTGCTGGGAAAGAGATCGTAAACATCGACGGCATGGTGTTAGGCGAGCTGGAGGATATGATTTTTGAAGTGCAGACCGGAAAGCTGGTGGATCTGTTGGTCAAGCCGAACAAGGAGCTGAACCGCATGAAGTACAGGGAGGACGGAAAGTTTGTGCTCATACCCTTTGCTTCAGTGGTGGCCATCAAGGACTACATCGTGATTGACGAGAGCCGGGCCATGAAAACGTGAGATGAGGCTCGATTTCCATTAGAATCTTGATGAGACGGCAGAGATGAGGTATACACGACATGGGTCCCATCACTTCCCGGATGCGTCACCTTTGGAAAGACCATTGAGGAAGCTTTGGTGATGGTAAGAGACGCAATCGAGATCTATGTTGAAACGCTTATTTCTCATGGTGAAGAGGTCCCAACTGACGAATCCGTAATAGAACGTACCATAGATATTCAAGCTCATGCCTAAGCTGCCATATCTCATTGATCTGCTTTAAACTCATGGGACTTCCTGGGAAAGGCTTTAATTAATTATCGATATAGCAAACCTAGATGACGAGAAACACATTCTATTTAGCCGTCAGCATTCTGTTGCTGGCCGTGGCCGCAGGCTCTGCGTTTGCGGCAGGAGAGGATAGCGCGACCAAAGTTCTTTTGAAGACCAGCATGGGCGACATTACAATCCAGCTTAATGACGACATGCCCATTACGACCGGAAATTTCAAGAGCCTGGTGGAAAAGGGATTCTACGATGGAGTAATCTTCCACAGAGTCATCGACGGCTTCATGATTCAGGGCGGAGATCCGGAGGGCACAGGCATGGGTGGACCGGGCTACGAAATTGCAGATGAGTTCACCGATCACAACCGAAACGATCACGGTACCATCGCCATGGCCAATTCCGGGGCGAACACGGGCGGCAGCCAGTTCTTCATCAACCTGGTGGACAACAGCTTCCTGGACAGCAAGCATCCAGCTTTTGGAAAAGTGATCGCGGGCATGGATGTGGTAGACGCCATAGGCAAGGTTCAGAAAGACGCCAGTGACCGGCCGCTCACCGAGGTAAAGATAATCGAGGCGAAGATCGTCTCTTAAATTTTTATTTTGTTTATTATAATACTAGTAATAGTAATGATGGCCGATGAAAAATAGCAGTTGAAAAGGAAGGCTCCTCGTTGTATCGAGTGGGTAATAGAATAATAGAGTTCTCTGTGAGTCCTCCGTGTGCTCTGTGTCTGCGGTGGTGGTAGTATCGTCAGCCGTTTGGTTGTAACCAGCGGCTAACGACGATTCAACCACAGAGTTCACATAGCTCACAGAAGGACGCACAGAGACGAACTAACAAAACGGAAAACCATAGTAACAGGAGATGACAAAAAAATGGCAGAAGGCAAATTAAATGCAGGTGGAGTTAAGGTACGACTTATGACCAGCATGGGCGACATCACATTGCAGCTTTACGAGGACACGCCCATCACATCGGGAAACTTCCAGAAGCTGGTAGAGAAAGGGTTTTATGACGGAGTCATCTTTCACCGCATCATAGACGGCTTCATGATTCAGGGCGGCGACCCTACCGGCACGGGCTGTGGGGGGCCGGGCTATGCCATCAAGGACGAGCTCAACCGCAAGAACAAGAACGATCGCGGCACCATCAGCATGGCCAACGCCGGGCCCAACACGGGGGGCAGCCAGTTCTTCATCAATCTGGTGAACAACAACTTCCTGGATAGCAAGCATCCGGTCTTCGGCAAAGTGGTGGAGGGCATGGATGTGGTGGACGCCATGGCCAAGGTGAAGAAGGGAGCCAACGACAAGCCGGTGAAAGATGTGAAGATAGAGAGTGCGAAGGTGATAATTTAGCGATCTGTTATTTCGTTCTTTAACATTTTTTAACAGGAAGATTTCATAGAAAGACTGAACTCTGGCAGCACCTTTCCATTTGCCCCATTATTTGGACCTCATGGAAACATTGAATTACATCCACATTTATCCCTTTACCCATCAGGTGACCCCTATTGCAATTACTCTTAATCCACTCTGATTTCATTGAGTTCGAGGCCAAGAAGCCTACGAAGATGGCGGAAGAAATCGATGACTCAGCCAAGAAAGGCCGTCTGGAGGAAGCTCTCTGCGCCTTTGTCGCCGTGGAGAAGTTCGACGAGGACGACCCGGATGCAGTCATAGCCGAAGGCGTTAAGCAGATCACGGACGTTGCCAAACAGGTGCACGCCGCCCGCATCATGCTCTACCCCTATGCGCACCTCAGTGCTCAGCTCTCTTCTCCCGCGACGGCGGTAAGGATTCTCAAAGGCATGCATGAGACCCTTTCTCCCGACTTTGAGGTCATGCGCGCCCCCTTCGGCTGGTACAAGGCCTTTACCATCAGTTGCAAGGGCCATCCTCTGTCTGAGCTGTCCCGCTCTATCAAACTGGGCGAGGGCGAGGTGGTCTCCGAGGCCCTCAAGTCCGAGGCCAAGGCCGTCTCCTACTGGAAGGTGCTCGACACAGACGGCAACCTCATTGATGCCGACAAGTTCGACTTCACGGACCACGAGAACCTTCGCAAGTTCACCAACTACGAGATCTCCAAAGCCAGAGCCGTGGACAAAGTTCCTCCGCACGTGGAGCTGATGAGGCGCTTGGAACTGGTGGACTACGAGCCGGGCTCCGATCCAGGCAACATGCGCTTCTATCCCAAGGGCCGGCTCATCAAATCGCTGCTGGAAAATTACGTGCTGGACAAGGCATCCGATATGGGCGCCATGGAGGTGGAGACGCCCATCATGTACGACATGGAGCACCCCACCCTCAAGAAGTACCTGGACCGATTCCCGGCCCGGCAGTATCAGATCGATTCCGATAAGAAGAAGCTCTTCTTGAGATTCGCGGCCTGCTTTGGCCAGTTTCTCATGGGCCACGACATGACCATCTCTTACAAGGCCATGCCCCTCAAGATGTTCGAGATCACCCGCTACTCCTTCCGGCGCGAGCAGCGCGGTGAGCTCGTTGGCATCCGCCGCCTGAGAGCTTTTACCATGCCCGATATGCACACCCTGGCCCGCGATATGAATTCCGCCATGGAGGAATTCAGAAAGCAGTACCAGGCCAGCATATCCGTCCTCTCTGAGGTGGGCATCGATCTGGCCGACTACGAGGTGGCCATCCGTTTCACCAAAGACTTCTACAACGAGAACCGCGAGTTCATCGAGGGCCTGGTGGACATCGTCCATAAGCCCGTCCTCATCGAGATGTGGGATGAGAGGTTCTTTTACTTCGTGCTCAAGTTCGAGTTTAACTTCGTGGACACCCTGGACAAGGCCAGCGCTCTGGCCACCGTGCAGATCGATGTGGAGAACGCAGAGCGCTACGACATCACCTATATCGATGAGGCAGGAGAGAAACAGCAGCCCATTCTGCTCCATTGCTCCCCCTCCGGAGCCATCGAGCGGGTCATGTACGCCCTCCTGGAGAAAGCGGCCCGCCTCACCGAGGAAGGCAAGCTCCCCATGCTGCAGACCTGGCTTTCCCCAACGCAGATCAGGGTAATTCCCGTGGCGGAGAGGCATCAGGCCCGCGCCCTGGAGATCGCCGCGGAGCTGGGTTTCCGGACGGACATCGACGAGCGCGACGAGACGGTAGGCAAAAAGATTCGTGATGCAGGCAGGGAGTGGATACCCTACGTAGTGGTGATCGGAGACGAGGAGCTGGAATCCGGCAAGCTCTCCGTTACCATTCGCGCCGAATCCACGCCCAAGTCTCCCGCCAAGTCCAAGATGACTGTGGAATACCTGCGCCGAAGAGTCACTGCCGAGACCCTAGACAAGCCCTGGCGCAGACTGCCGCTGCCCATGAAGCTCACCGAGCGGCCCAAGTTCATCTAAATTTGGGCAGAAGCCACACGACACAGGGGCAGGAGCCCGGCTTTGCGCCCCTGTGTCGTGTGGCTTAGATCTTTTCTTTTTTCATCAATATATATTATTACTATTACGGCTCGGCCATGGGGTGCCGATCCACTCCCGGCCCGCCCGGCACATAGAAAATCCGTCCTAAATCGCTGTAGTAGTTGCCCACGCTTCCGTTGTCCCAGCGGTTGCTCTGCCCCATGTCGTAAGCATTGTAACCGTTGCCGATAAGATGATTGGAAAAGAGCAGATTCCATCCGGAGGAGAAGGAAAGATAGATGCCGTATCCGTTCTCCTTTGCCGTATTATTTTGCAAAGTGTTATTGCTGCTGTGACCTGCCAGCTGCAATCCCTTCTCATTGAATGAAACGTTGTTATTCTGCACAACGTTGTCATTGCTATCATAGGAGAGGTAAATGCCCCGAGAATTGTCCGAGGCCGTGTTTTCCCGGATGATGTTCTCCCGAGAGCTGTCCAGATAGATCCCAGCGTCCCTATTTCGCAAAGCATTATTCTTTTCTATCAGATTTTGGTTACTGGACTCGGATAGGGAGATGCCGTACCAATCGTTGTAGCTGATGCGGTTGCCCCAGAGCGTGTTATTGCTTGATGATCGCAGCGACAGGGAAGTGTCGCCGTTGTTCATCAGATCGTTATCCTGAATGACGTTATAACGGGAATAGGCGAGAAATATGCCGCAATCGCTCTCTTCATTGATGTTGTTATCGCGGATATTATTATTAGCGATAGTATTTTGCTCGGAGGCATAGAGGGTGATGCCGTTGGTGTTGTTGTTTATGTTATTGTTGGAAATGTTGTTGGAGTGGGAATGATCCAGACGAATGCCGTCCAGGCAGCCACTAATAGTATTATTTTCTAGAATATTACTTTCGGAAAGGACCTGGATGCCGGTGCGGCGCGTGGTTCTAATGTCAAATCCCGATACGGTTGTCCCGTCGGCTCGAAGGATTATGGCACTATTCATTGCGCCGCCGTCCAGAAGCGGACGGCCGATGCCCAGCAGGCTGATCGGTTTAGTTATGTTCAGGCTCTCTCGATAAACCCCGCTCTGAACAGATATGGTATCCCCGGAACTTGCTCCGTTTACGGCTGCCTGGATGCTCTCTGTGGAGCGAACGTTAATCGTAGCGGCGTCGATTAGTGGTGACAGAAAGATGATGGCTACTGCCAGCATGGCTAAATGCTTTGCTCTATGCTTCATTGCCTATCCCCGATACTACTATGATTTTCTAATTTATAAACCTGGCCTTTTTAGAATAGTTATTGTCGTCATAGGAAGGGTTTATGATGCAAAAAGTGCCATTTAAATGCCAATGATGGAGCAGCCCCGTTTTCTGCCTATCTCCCTGCCGGAAGCCCGAAAGCTAGGGATAGAACAGTTTGATGTCATTCTCATAAGTGGAGACGCTTACGTTGATCATCCCTCGTTTGCAGCGGCTCTCATCGGCCGGGTGCTCTGGGATGCCGGCTACAGCGTGGGCATCATCGCCCAGCCCGACTGCAAAAAGGATGATGACTTTGGCAAGCTGGGCCGGCCGCGCCTCTTCTTCGGCATATCCTCAGGAAACGTGGACTCCCTGGTGAACAACCTGACGCCTAATTTGAAGCGCCGCAGCTCGGATGTCTATTCGCCTGGCGGCGCTCTGCTCCGGCCGGACAGGGCTGCAATCGTCTACACCAATAAGGTTCATGCCCTCTTTCCCGGCGTCCCGATTATTTTAGGCGGGATCGAGGCCAGCTTGCGCCGCTTTGCCCATTACGATTACTGGTCGGACTCGGTGCGCCGGTCCATACTGGCCGACGCGCCCGCGGATATGATCATCTACGGCATGGGCGAAAATCCCCTGCGCACTGTGGCCCTGAGGCTGGAGAAGGGCGAGAGAATTGAGGAGATCCGGGATGTTGCCGGAACTACAGTCAAAGAGGAGATCAGCCGCTGGAGAAGCGAGCTGCGCGAGGGCAGCCTGGTCATCCCCAGCTTCACAGAGGTTTCCACGGACAAGAGAAAATACGCCCAGGCCTTCGCCCTGCACTACCGCGAGCAAGACCCATTCCATGGCAGGGCAGTCGTCCAGCCCCATCCCAAGACAATCATCATCCAAAACCCTCCCGCCCGGCCTCTGCGAACTGAAGAATTGGACCGCATTTATGAGCTGCCTTTCGCCCGTGAGGCTCATCCCTCTTACCAGGGGCCCATCCCGGCCCTGGAGCCGGTGCGCTTCTCCATCACCAGCCACCGGGGATGCTTCGGATCCTGCTCCTTTTGCGCTCTGACCCATCACCAGGGCAGAATTGTACAGAGCCGAAGCGAAGACTCCATCCTGCGAGAAGCGACCAGGCTGACAAAGATGAAGGGCTTTCACGGCATCATTTCCGATGTGGGCGGGCCAACGGCCAACATGTACGCCCTTTCCTGTCCGCGCTGGAAAAAGGGAGCCTGCTCCGACAAGCTCTGCTCAGCAGAGTGCGCCAGCCTGGACATGGACCACTCCCCGCAGGTCGATCTGCTCCGCAGGCTCCGGAAAATTCCCGGAGTGAAGAGGGTTTTTATCGGCTCTGGGATCAGGCACGACCTGATAATGGCCGACCATTCCCCTTATCTGGAGGAGCTTTGCCGGCATCACGTCTCCGGCCACCTCAAGATCGCTCCCGAGCACATCTCCCCGTCTGTGACGAAGTGCATGCATAAGCCACCTCGCGAGGTGCTGGATGCCTTCCGGGAGCGCTTCGCCGCCGCCAGCAAAGCGATAGGAAAGGAGCAGTACCTTCTGCCCTATCTCATGTCCGGCCATCCCGGCGGTACGGTGTTGGAGATGGTCGAGCTCGCTGAGTATTTGCGTGACAATCGAATGTACACGGAGCAGGTGCAGGACTTCACCCCCACGCCCATGACCGTCTCCACGGCCATGTACTACACTGGCCTTGACCCCTTCACCCTCACGCCCGTGCACGTGCCCAGGGGCAGGGAGAAGAGGATCCAGCGGGCCATGCTGCAATACCGGGACCCCAATAACTACGATCTGGTCCGGGAGGGTTTGAGGATGGCAGGAAGGGAAGACCTCATCGGCGAAGGAAGACAGTGCTTGATACCGGCGCGGCCCGCGGGCGGGCGCGGGTGGGGGTTAGAGAAGAGAAGGGATGAGAGGAAGAGCCAGAAGGCAAAGAAGCAGAATTAGATTAGATGATAGTGTGAACGAGGATCTGGTAGAGCTGATGGGCATAGCAGGGAAAAACCACCTAACAGGAGCTGCCCATCTACTTCTCATCACCAAATCGTGCCTGATTTTCGTCATCGATTACTGCAAAGATGGCAGATCATATCCTCTAAAAAATCCCGGTAGTCTCTCGTCCCGCTTTCATATGGGAATCACTTCTGCCAGGATTCGCCGGCCAATGTGGGTCTTAAGGGCTTTTTTCATGACCAGATCGACCTTGATGCCCAGCTTTTCGCTCAGTTCATCCTCCATGCGAATGAACTGCAAGAGCGACGGAGCCTGGTGAAACTCCACAAGTATATCCAGATCGCTCGACTTCTGATGCGCTCGCTACTGGCACTTCCCCTTCCCGCTCTTGATGCAACCGACGCCTTTCTGTCCTGACTCAGCCGCCTTCGTGGACCACTTGATCTTCGTCTCCGGCATCTCGAATCTTGCGATCACCGGAGCGTGGTCAGACTCCGGATAGAAGATCCGGCTGGCGAAGACTATGGACTCGTCGTGCAATAGCTCATTATGCACCTCGGAGCCCCGGAAGTAGGCCAGCATGGTCCTGGAGACCAGGATGTGGTCAAGCATCTTGCCCTTGCCGTTGTGCAAGAGCGAATAGCGCGCCGGCTCGGGAATGTTTCTCTCCGTGGGCACCATGACCCGCATGGCCAGGTCCATGTTGCCCGTGTTCTCTACATCGCCCCGAATGGCTTCGATGGAGACTTCATCAAACTCCTCATTGAAATCCCCGCAGACGGCGATGAGGGCGCACGGATCTACATCGAAGAGATTGTCGATGAGAATGCGCGTCTCCAGTGCCTGACCGATGCGCTTCATGCTGGAGATAAAGACGCCCTCCGCCCAGCCCGAGGCCGTTTTCCAGGTCCTCTCGTTAAGCTTGTGCCCCTGTATATTGGTGGGCCGGCGGCTCTTGAGATGCAGGTTGATCACATCCACCACCATGTTGTTGGGCAGCTTTATTTTGGCATGCAAGATGGGCCTCTCCCAGGAGATCTCTTTCGCCTCGCTCTCCTCCGGCAGGGCCGTGACCTTCTTGTAGCGCGGCGAAGGGGCATACTCATGTAGATACTGGTCATGCTGCACAATCTCGTAGCGGCTGAGGATGACCAGGTTGTGATGATCGAAGGCCCCTTTTGTATCCGGATCGATGGTAGTGACTCTCTTGTAGCCCTCGTAAGGCGTGCATTCCAGGAGGCGGTTCATGGCATCCAGGCGCATCTTTCTGCTTTGCCCACGCTGGCCGCCGACCTCCTGCAAACAGAGAATGTCTGCATCCAGTCGAACCAACTGAGGCCTCAGGATGGGTATGCGTTCCTCAAGGCTGGGATATTGGTCGCGCCGATCGTCCAGGTTCATGAGGTTGAAGGTGGCAATGCGTAGCTTAATGGGCATGGTATTTCCAGAATGTTCTATTGTTAATAAGGATTATCTTTGTGCTTGCACTGCAAAGGTCGCTTACAAGCTAGAGGATGCTCTTAATCATTAACGAAAATGCAGGAACTAGCTCTCTTAAGAAAACTTTATGTCCGTTGGGACACTCATGATGGATTAAAACGCCCCCAGTTCAAATCAAAGGGCATTTCAATATCACGACGGAGATTCTAAGTTCGAGAAACATATATCGATTCCGATTCTATTCTGATACCTGATATTAAAATTATAAGGCTATTATGCCACAAAACAGAATATTTAAATATCAGAAAAGACAATGCAATAGTTTATGCTAAGTGAGATTTTTATAGATAATCTTCAAGTAATTATCCTATGTACAATTGTTATATCTGCTATCTTTGACATATTAATGAAAAAGAATTGGATTGATGCATTAATAAACAAACATGATCAGCCACATCCAAGTATACAAACTATCAAATATATAATAGGATTTTTTTCTGCATTAATAATATCTATCATGTCAGGCTTACTCGGTAATTTGCTAGATAAAGTAGGTATAATTATATTTATCTCATGTGTCCTATTTTCTTTATTGCTAATTGCTATTTCTATTGATAAAAATATTGCGCCAACAATTATTATAATTCTAGCTGTATCAGGATTGTACCTTATGTACGTTACAAGTCAGCCTCCGGTCGTAGTTGGCTTCACATCAGATCCATTAGATATGCAGATCTTGGGCAAATCCATTAGATTTACTGCACGAGCTGAAGATATCAACGACGACCAAATATTCTATCAATTTTTATTAGATGGGAGCGTGATAAGAGGTTGGAGCAAATCTAACTCTTGGACATGGGATACGCGGCAAATTTCCGAATCTGCACAAAATCCTAAAGGGAAATATAATGTAACTATTTGTATAAAAGATGGAAAATATGATAATATAATCGATGATTCAAGGTCATTGAATTACACACTAACATTTGCAAACATCACCTATCCCCATGAGGGTGATGATGTAAAGATAGGACAAATTCCAGTAAATGGAACCTCTTTAGGAATTCTGCCAAATGAGAAGGATAAATTATGGATATTTGTGAAAAATTCTAGAACGGATTACCATCCTCAGAACAATAACGATCTTCATATTAAGGAAGATGGTAATTGGTCGACAATTATCGATCTGGGTGGTGAAATCGGCAAAATGACAGAGATCGTTGCTGTAATCGTGAATGAGAGTGCCTTAAAGGACATCCATAGTTATTATATTGAAGGGTCTTCCACGAATGCCTGGCCAGGGTTAAGAAACCTTTCAGCCGGTGCCGAGGAGGCAGATTATATTACAATTACAAAAAGATAAATATTCAACCGGCAGCTTAACTGCGGCTTGCGGCAGATTGGATAACGGACATTCCCATTCAACTTCGAGACGGTTCAGCCAAATCTATATTGATTCTCATGGAAAACCTCTTCTCATTCAAAGGTAGGGAGGTGATTATTCACTCTTGTCAGATGGCCTTTTTGGCCTGATTCCGAATACAGTAAACGCTCCACGTTCACGGCATATGAGTATTTTTCCTGCTACGAGCGTTTAGGTGATAAAAAAGCATCCACAATCGCAGCGATTTTGTCACTTCTTCCTGGTTTTCCTGCTTCCACCAAAAGCGGATCGACGGCTTTGGGCGGCGCACAATTCCGAAAGATCCCCTTGGGATCGCAGAACCGATCCACGGGCAGGAGCGTGAAGATCCTTCGGCAATAGCCCCTTTCATCGCTCTTGGCAACATTTTTCTTCAAAACAGCATAGCCGATGAGCATCTCGCCAGGCAAAGCTCTGACCGGGCCGGTGCGAATGGGGCAGAGCAGCCAACTCTCCCGCACGTAACCCATCCTGGCCAGAGTGTCACGATCTTTGAGCCAGATTATTTTATCCTCATCCTCATATGTTGCATTCATGATGCATCTTTCCCGGATCCGATTTTTAGGAGATCCTGATGATCACGTATCTCTTCCTTCAAGCTGGCCTGAAAAGATGTGGCCACCAGAGGATTGGCCATGATTGGGGGCAGGCCCAGCTCAACTAAGACCCGCCGGCATAGCTGCATGCTGTCCAGCTCCAACAGTGCTGGTTTTGCTCCCGCCACCATAAGAGCGCTGCTGTGGATGCGCTGCAGATATTGTAGTCCTTCATCCATGATGCGATAGGCTTCGCTACCCCGGCGCGGCTCATCCCAGGCTGCCAAAAGAAGCTTGATTTCCGGAATGCAGGAAAGCTTCTCAATAGAGCGAACAGATGCCTGAATATCCTGGTAGAGGGGCATATCTCCGGCAATTGGAACGGCATCCGCTGTGAAGAGAGCGCCGTCCTCAGCCAGCCACAGAGAGAGAGAGCCGGGAGAGTGGCCTGGCGTGTGCAGCACTCGCAATGTGAGGCCGCCCTCCAGATGCAGCATCTCACCGTCTTGCAGGGTGCGGTCGACCTGGACCGATCCGCCCACCAGGGAGAAAAAGCCGGGAACGGGGCGCTCTTTTGCCTGAAGGTCCACGTCCTCGATCCATGCCTTTTCCGCAGCATGAGCCGCCACGGTGCAGCCACAAATGCGTTTGATGGCAGCGGCGGCACCAATGTGATCGGGATGAGCGTGGGTGAGGATGAGCCTTGAGATCTCCTCTGGACTTCTGCCGGTTCTTTTCAGATAGTCCAGAATGATCTTCTCAGAGCCGGCTACCCCGCTGTCGATAAGGCAAATCTTTTCCCCGCAAATAAGAAAGGCGTAAACGAATCTGGGAATTTTTTGGCCGGACGGATCAGTTATCTGAAAGGGGATTTTCAGGGCATGAACGTGATCGGTTATCTGCATTATCTCATTTCTCCCACAAACTCGCCGTCCCAATTCCTGTTTTTGGAGTGCTTCCATTTTCCCTGGAAAAAGGTTCTGCCAACCTCGGCACTTTCGCGATTGTGAATAAATACACAAAAGTCGCCTTTGCCCAACGGGTCAGCCCATTTTCCGATAAAGACGATGTGTTCTCCCTCTTTAAGGAGAACTCCTTCGATAGTGCCCTCAATTTTTGAGTTGCAATACGTCCCGCTAACTAGATGGCCCGACTGCACCAATTGCATATCTGCATCGAGGGGCTGCAAGATAATCCAGGCACCTTGCATGTCAGGCACGTTGGCCCATTCCAGGGGGATCTCTTCCGGAATATTTCTCACCATAACATCCTTCTGTAGCTTTAGCTTTATACTTTGAGCCCATATTTCAAGGAACGAAGTGATGCGATATGTTGGAGCAAGAGTCATTCTGGGAAAATAATAGCTTTGCGATCATCACAGATAAGACCAAACCGGCCATGAAATTGACGATAGACGAATTGACCCGCAGAGGAAAAAGGGTTTATGTTGTAGATTTGTCGAACAGCCCCGACAAAGAGATGATGCTTAGCATCTCAGACCTTCCGTCATATGTCGATTGTGCCATTGTCGGGGTGAAAAAAGAGAACACGGAAAATGCAATTGCTGAGCTCAATAAAAAAGGCATCAAAAAATGCTGGATCCACTGGAGGACGGAGACAGATCAGGCTAGACAGAAATGCAAAGAGCTGCAAATGCAGTGCATTTTCGGAAAATGCCCCATGATGTATCTCAGCCGTGGCCTGAACATCCACACAATGCACGGGAGACTGGCAAAATTAATGGGTAAATATTAAATCGCTGGCTCTTCGCCATTTTGCGTGGCTAACTTCAAGTTAGTTAAACATGATCTAATGCAGAGATAAGAAATCGATAGGCAGGATCGCCATTTTATTCAGTCATGCTAGCATAGTTATCCTCAAGGAAGATTTTTTATGCTGCCACACCCACACGAAAGAGCGAGGAGCCAATTCCATAAACTTCGTTCAGCGCCTGAAAGGATGTGAATCTGACTATTTAAATTACTAGTAAAAATATGCAGATATCATCTGATCGAAAAAGGATTGCATGGACGCCAGCAGGCAAGAGGAGAGTAAGCCCGCTTGGCGCTCATGCGCAGTCGAGCGGGATCGCGGGGCGACTTCGTCAGCCTGAGCATATCTCTTTTGTATTTAGACCTTGACCTCCGGATCTACAGAAGCCGATGCACCTCGTGTGGCGATCGTTGGCTTATCTTGCAGATCCATTTTGACTGATCCAGCTGAAAAAGATCTTATTAAGGGATGGATCAATATTACAAATATAAAAGCAGAAAAAAGCAGCATCGTTTCAGGACCAATATCGTTCTTATCTGTAATCTTTTCTGTTCTTGTTCTTAGAGGATACGATGTATCCGAAGTCGTCTTGCTACTAATCGAAGACACCATCATCTCATTGACTGATTTGGTACGAAAATGGAGTCACCATCTAAGCAGAAGCTTTGGTCACTACATATCCCGATTTCTCCAGGAATCGGATAGCTGACTTCTGTCTGCCAGACGAATTTCTCTCAAAGACGGCCTCTGCTCCT
>Ga0247841_10000689_pt1 | contig 85280 bp, 72 predicted proteins | sample LaCruzMarch2015__2_FD_192410 | JGI IMG/M metagenome (GOLD analysis project Ga0247841, IMG submission 192410) | Freshwater microbial communities from meromictic Lake La Cruz, Castile-La Mancha, Spain - LaCruzMarch2015_18m | ecosystem: Environmental > Aquatic > Freshwater > Lake | place: Spain... | reverse complement strand
TTCGCTATTGCTTCTTCTCCCCCACACCTCGCGGTGTGAAGCTTGCAAGTCGCTATCGGGTTCGTCGGCAACTACGCCCCTTGGGAATTCCACCCTAGAATGATGACATGCCCGTCATACAAAAAAAGAGGCTGGCCTCTATGGACCAACCTCTCTGCTAATTTCGTAAAACCGTGTTTTCTAGCGGCCCTGCTCTTTCTTTCTCTTTTCCTGGTAAGCTTTTTTCAGTTCATCGCTCACACTGGTGGGAACCCGGCTGTATTTGGCCAATTCCATGGTGTATTCAGCTTTCCCCTGGGAAAGGGAACGCAATATGGTGGAATAGCCGAACATCTCGGAAAGCGGGACCTCAGCCTCGACAGAACAATTGTTGTTGCTCTCTGTTGAACTCACAATCATACCGCGGCGCTGGTTGATACTACCGAAGATATTCCCCTGGAATTCAGTGGGACCTTCGATTCCCACCTTCATCACCGGTTCGAGGATTATCGGTTTGGCTTTTTCGAAAGCCTCACGGAAAGCTCCGATAGCAGCAGTCTGGAAGGCCATATCGGAGGAGTCGACCGGATGGAAGGCTCCATCGTTGACCACGCATCTGACACCGACCACCGGGAAACCCAGCTGGGTTCCTTTCTTGACAGCGGCTTGGAAGCCCTTATCACAGGAGGGAATGTATTCCGTAGGAATCGTTCCACCCTTGATCATGTTGATAAATTCGTAGTCTTTGGCATCGGGGCCATCAATCGGTTCGATATAGCCGGCGATCTTGGCGTACTGGCCGGAACCACCCGTCTGTTTCTTATGGGTATAGTTGAAATCAACCCGCTGGCTGATAGCCTCGCGATAGGCGACTTCAGGCTTACCCGTGGTGACCTCGGCTTTGTATTCGCGTCTCATCCGCTCGACATAGACATCGAGATGCAATTCCCCCATGCCTTGGATGATGGTCTGGTTGGATTCTGGATCCACATAGCTATGGAATGTCGGATCCTCCTTGGTGAAGCGGTTGAGAGCCTTGGACATGTTGTCCGACGATTTCTTGTCAGCCGGGAATATGGCGAGGTCGATGACTGGAGCGGGTACGTACATCGAGGTCAGCGAGTAATTCAGGCTGGGATGGCAGAAGGTATCTCCGGAAGCACAGTCAATGCCGAATAACGCGGCGATATCGCCACAACCGGCCTCAGTGATATCCTCCATGGTGGCCGCATGCATGCGCACCAGCCGTCCAACCTTGAATTTCCGGTGGTTGCGGGTATTGATCAGCTCATCGCCTTTCTTCAGTTTTCCCTGGTAGACTCTGATATAGGTCAGCTGGCCATACTGGCCATCTTCGAGCTTGAACCCCAGGATGACTGCCGGCATATCTTCTCTGGACTGCAGGATAACCATCTCTTCATGGTTGTCCAGATCCAAAGCGGTGTTGGTGACCTGGGTTGGATCGGGAAGATACCCGACAACAGCATCGAGCAACGGCTGGATACCCTTGTTCTTATAGGCCGAACCCATAAGCACGGGAACCATCTGCAAGGCGATGGTGCCCTTGCGGATAGCGGCATAGATCAGTTCATTGGTGACGGCATCCTCCAGCATGGCCTCCATCAGCTCGTCGGAACACAGGGAAATGGAATCAAGCATCTCCTCCCGTTTTTTCTCGGCTTCAGCGCGCAGGGGTTCTGGGATAGCGGCATGGCGTACCGTATCACCATTGGTATCTTCGAAATAGACCGCCTCCATGGTGATCAGATCGACCACACCTTCAAGGCGATCCTCGAGCCCGATGGGAATCTGCAACAACACGGCATTCAAACCCAGTTTGTCAATCAACTGTTGCTTCACGCGGTAGGGATTGGCTCCAGTACGGTCGCATTTGTTAATGAAGGCGATCCGGGGTACTTTGTAGCGCTTCATCTGCCGGTCGACCGTGATGGACTGGGACTGCACACCCGCAACCGAGCAAAGCACGAGAATCGCGCCATCCAGCACGCGCAGCGAACGCTCGACCTCAATGGTGAAGTCCACGTGTCCCGGAGTGTCGATCACGTTGATGTCGTACCCCTTCCAGGTCACAGAGGTGGCCGCGGAGGCGATGGTGATACCCCGTTCCCTCTCAAGTTCCATGGAATCCATAGTGGCGCCAATGCCATCTTTTCCATGAACCTCATGGATTGCATGGATTTTATTGCAATAATAGAGAATACGTTCGGACAGAGTTGTTTTTCCCGAATCGATATGGGCGCTGATCCCGATGTTCCTCATTTTGCTCAATTCAGACATAGCTGTAATCCTCTTTCTTAATAAACTAACCATATGTCGGCACACAAAAATGCGATCGACGCCGGCTTTCAATGCCTTTCCAGCGATCTTCCTTAATGCGGCTGCAAGCATAAAACCTGTCAGGAAAACACTTAGGAAAGACTTCACATACGCTTTTTCCCCAGCGTAACGGACGGATTCTATAATATTCCTTGACTTTGTTCAATCCTTTCCAATTTCTATAGTTGTAAAAAAAATATGAAAGCTGGTACAATATGGAACCAGGAGAAAACCAATGGAAACAATCTTCTCGAAAATCATCGCAGGCAGTATCCCATCGACCAAGCTTTATGAAGATGGGATTTGCATTGCCATACTGGATATCGCACCAGTGATCAAAGGCCACGCCCTGATCATCACCCGGGAACCCTATGCTACGATAGCCGAATGTCCCGAAGCTATCCTAGGGCATCTGATGGGGGTGGTGAAGCGTCTGGATGGCAGGATGAGGGAAGTTCTGGGTGCCGAAGCCACCAATATCATCATCAACAACGGAAGCGCGGCAGGACAGGAGGTACCCCATCTGCATATCCATGTGATTCCCCGCTATGCGAAAGACAATAAGCGGTTCTTTCCTCCAAAGGATCAATATAGTCCGGGTGAAATGGCAGCCCTGGGGGTGAAACTGCATTTGTAGAGTCTATCAGGACACTTGCGGACAATGGAATCCGGCATGACCGATATGGCCAGTGCCGGTACTGTTGGCACCAGCGATTTCACTTGCCCGAAAGCCTACTCATTGGTACACTTGTGGCTATGAGCAGATGTCATTTTTGTGGGACGGAGATATCCTCGGGAACGATTGTTGGAAATGCTTCCCTGTGTCCTTTATGTGGAAGGCCACTGAAGTGCTGTCTCAACTGCCTCTTCTACGACATGAATGCCTATCATGAATGCCGGGAGGAAATCGAAGAACCTGTGATGTACAAGGATCTGGCGAATTTTTGTGATTTGTTTGTCCTGAATGAAGTCACCGATGGCTCCCAGGCAAAATCACAAGAGGAAGCCAGACATAAATTTCTGAAACTATTCAATGACGAACAGTAGATGGGAGGTTTGAATGCTCAGTATAGGTTCCCGGATTCCCTTGGTGGAACTATTGGATGATGGTGGAAAGCCTATCCATCTGACCGATTTCGCAGGAATATATATCGTATTGTATGTCTACCCCAAAGATGACACTCCGGGGTGTACCGCCGAAGCCTGTTCTTTCCGCGATCAAACGGCGGCTATACAGAATCTCGGGGCGGTGGTCCTGGGAATCAGTCCCGACACTCCCGCGTCCCATGCGAAATTCAAAGCGAAACACCACCTGGGGTTCACCCTTCTTTCAGATCCCGACAAGGCCATGATAGAGGCTCTGGGAGCCTGGGGTGAGAAAACGAGCAACGGTATCACGAAAACCGGCGTTATCCGCAGCACTTTTCTTTTCGATGGAGAAGGTATGCTGAGGCAGGTCTGGCCCAAGGTTTCCCCCAACACCCATGGAGAGGAGATCGCCGCCTTTCTGAAAACCTGGAAAGAATCATGACCAGACATTCTGGGCTTCTCGCAGTCCTTGTCATACTGGTTCTGGTTCTTGGTGTCTCATGCCTTTCGTACAGTTATCTGGAAGCCCGCACCATTATTCCCGCTGTTCTCTCGATTCCTGAGGAAACTCCCCTTCAGACACATAAGGCTGGATGGACCGGGACTGTCCCTCCACACCTTGTGCAATCCCAATCGGACTGTGCAGTGGCAGTACCCGAACCAGTGACTGTACCTGAGCCGGTGGCTTTGGCGGATCCGTTTCCCCTGGATGGCAAGGAATCCTCCAGCCGGCTGGAAGATGGATCGCCATCCATAGTTCTGCCTCCTGTCGCCTCATTGTCATACCCGTATTGGTTTCTTCCCCAGGAAGGCAACATGCAGCCCCTGAAAGACCCGGTCCCTCAATTCTCGGTTCTACTCATCCCGCTTCCTACTGCCAATGGGCCAGATGACCGGCAGGATAGTGGACGTCTGATGGATACAGTGGCGGCTTGTGTAGACAGTATCCCAACCGATCTCATCATTTTGACTGGTGATTGTGAATCAACGGCGGCCTTACTTGGAAAACTGGGAAAAGACGGGGTGCTTTTCGCCAATGGCAGCGCGGTAATCACCGCGCTGCCCATCATAGGTATGGATGGACATAGTCTGCTATTGGAACCAGTACCGGGAAAAACCCTGCGTCTGGCCGTGGCGAATCTACAGGATCCCTCGCCAATGCAGACCTTTATCGACCATCAATCGGACCAATCGGTGGCAGACACCTGGAAAACCGCGGTTCAGAGCCTGCATCCAGAACGTGAAGCGCATATGGCCGAGGTGTTGTCCACTCTTGGGGATACTGAAGCGATCTTATTGGGAGCCTCTCTGGCGGAACCTTCGGCTTTGGATTGGACCGTTTTCACCCCCATCACCTACCGTTCGGCATATGATTGGCCCATGAGCCTCTACCTTGAGGAAAAGGGGTTCACGGACAGTTTCCGCGCAACCCATTACAGCGAGGAAACCGATGTGGGCAACACCTGGACCCAAGAGACCAAGGGTACCGTGTTCTCAGAGAGAACCGATTATCTGTACAGCCGGGAAATAATCCCCATGGAGACCAAGTTGATAGACCTTGGCACGCTTTCCACGGCATCGGAACATCCCGACACATCCATAATGGTCTTGTCCGGGAGCTTTATGATCCCCTGATGGGAATCCACTCCTAGGATATGAAAAAAACCGTCCACATCTCTGGACGGCTCATTTTTCAATACAAACCGGAAACTACCGTTGCAGCAGGTCCAGGTCCACTTCACAGGCAATGGTGGGCATGGAGCATCCCCAGCTTTCCAGCACGGCAGGATGGACCTCACCGAAAATCCCCACCCGTCTGCCTTGGGAAACCAGACAGCCGCAGCGGCCTTCGATGAATCTTGGATCAACCAGTTCCTCCATCACATATTCGGAACCCATGAAATAGAAGACCGTCGAGATAAGGCTGTTAAGCTGGTTGAATCCCATGTCGTTGCCAGCGCTGAGAAAACCCAGATAGTTCCTGGTGGTGGTCCCTGAATTGTCCTGGGCATCCATGAACGCCACTTTGCCTACCTCAAAGATATGGTGCGGATAGGTGGCATGGGCCGATACGCTCTCCGATTCCAGCAATGACGGCAGAATGGAGGGACGGACATACTCATAGTTCTCACTCATCGGATTGGCAATCTGGATATACTGGCTGCCATCCATGTGCATATTGTCGATATACTCGCGTCTGGAACCAAGATAGTTGTAGATCATCTCCTGGAATCCCAGACCGATCATGATGTCCTTGGCCTTGCGGGAGTACTGCTCCATAGCGGAAATCCTTCCAACCGTGGATTCATTGGGCATCTCAGGCGCGAAATTCCCCAGACCATAACCAATCATCACATCCTCGACCACATCTACAGGATGAAGAAAGTCGTTGCGGTACTCAGGCACCGTGACATAGACATTCTCCTCATCGGTGATGGCATATTCTCCCATGCGCTTGAGAGCCTCCACCACTTGGGAAGCGGTCATCGGTTCACCCAGTGTCTTGCGGATATAGGCCAGCGGACAGGCAATAGGGTTCTGGAAATAATAGGGAACGGTGATTTCCTTCCCATACGGGGTTTCCTCAGGGAATATGCATCTGACCGGCTGGATGGTGAATCCCATATCGGCACAGTCACAGGCCAGTATCGCCGCCGAGAGCAGCAGATCGTTCAAACCGGTGCCTGAAAGCTCGAAAAACAGGTTCTCATCGCCGATCTCCACCGATCCGATATGAGCGCTGTTAATGACCGGAGGAAAACTGAGTACCGCCTGGTTGTCATCGAACAGCAACGGAAATACCGGTTTGTCGGCGACAATCTGGCCAAACTCGATTCCCTTGGGATGCTTTTTGCAGATTTCCCGTAAAGTCAGATCCTCCTGCATGTGCAGAGGCACAAAATGGGCTTTATCAGGATCGACTCCCGCGAAATGCACCGGATAGGTGATAAGATCACTCCGGTACACCCCTAGGGCGATGGTCTTCCGTTTGCGCCCGAAATTGTTGCACAGTTTCTCCTGTGACTGGATAAGATTCAACAGGATATCCTCATCGACAACCTTGCCGGTCACTGCGAAACCGATCGAATAGGGTCTGACCAGCTTGGCGGATCCATCGATAATCAAGGTACGGCCTTCATCATCGAAGGTCTCCTCGGCGGTGGAGAAGAAATCGTAGAAAGGAATCTGGCCGGTCCGGTAGGTGGCAAGCTGGCGGGCGACACCCGCGGCGGACCATAGATCGGGACGGTTGGTGTCATTCAGTTCTATCTTGAGGATGCCCGCGGCAGTATCATGGCCATCCAGTTCCGCTTTTGCCACGGGGAATATCGCTTCGAGCTGTTCATCAGTACATTCCTCACCAAGCAGTGTATAGAAGAATTTTTCCTGTACTTCAATCTTTGGCATTTAATTTCCCCTCCTCATGCGCACGCTTTCGATATTGGGGGTGAAAAGCTCACGCAAATCGTTCAATCCCAGATGCATGAGCGCCATGCGGTCGATTCCAAGTCCCCAGGCGAGGACTGGCACATCGATGCCCAGCGCTTTGGTCACTTCTGGACGGAAGATCCCGCTTCCACCCAGTTCAAACCATCCCAGCACCGGGTGTTTGATGTGTACTTCGATGGAAGGTTCAGTGAATGGAAAATAACCTGGCACGTATTTGACTTCCTCAGCTCCCGCCACTTCTTCCGCGAACATCTTGAGCAATCCAAGCAAGGTCCTGAGATTCACGTCCTTACCCAACACAATGCCCTCGGTCTGATAGAAATCGGCACCATGCGTCGCATCGACCTCATCGTATCGGAAACAACGGGCAACCCCGAAATACTTGCCTGGAACCTTGGCATGGGGCAGGGTTTTAGCGGAAAGCACCGTGCCCTGGCTGCGCATGACCTGGCGGCGGGTGAACTCGTGGTCAAAGGTGTAGCCCCAACCCCGGCTTCCGGTATTCCAGCCATTCTCATGGGTCTGCGCGACCTGGCTGAGATAGGGTTCCTCGATTTCGCGGGCATGCGAGGGATTCTTCAGATAATAGACATCATGGATATCGCGGGCACTATGGAACTGCGGCATGAACAGCGCATCGCCATTCCAGAATTCATTCTCCACCAGCGGACCGTCGAATTCTTCGAAACCAAGTGAGCACAGCTTGTCTTTGACCCATTGCAGATACGCCCCATAGGCATTCCGGCGTCCGGGAATCAGACGCCCCGGAGGTGTATTGAGACTGTAGGGACGGAACGTGGAGGTTTTCCACTGTCCACTGGCAAGAATCGCAGGCGTGACCGCTCCCAGTTCCTCACCGGTGATATCCGCTTCCTGCAAAGCTTTTTTAGCCTGCGCCCCCGCATCGGTCAGTGCATAATCGATCTCCTCACGCTCAACCACCTTGAAAGGCGACCCGGCGGCTCCCCGTTTCTTGCTGTTCCTGGAGAGAACCGCCTGTTCCTCAGGGGAAAGGGCGGACTCGTCCAGCGCTCCCTGAAGGGCCTTGTCGAGAAGGGAGGCGATCAGGTGTGATTCAGCAGGCAACTCTCCTGAACCCATTTCCGCCTTGTTCCCCGTGCCAATACGGCAGGACCCGGCTTTGGAGAGCATGCCGAAGGCAGAACCCACATCCGATTTCTCCAACCCCAGGCGGGAAGCGATATCGGGAAGGGAGAACGCACCCTCATCCCGCAGCAAAACGAAAATCCTTTGCGCGGGAGTACCTTTTCCCTGTTGTTCCCGGCCAAGATCGGTCAGTTCATAGAACACGCGGTTCTTCCGTTGGGTCTCAACAAGGAATCCCTTGGCCAAAAGCCAGCTGAAAGCCTGGTTGCATTGACCCAGTTTGTAGTCCAATTCCTCAACGAGCTGTTGAGCGGTGATGCGCTCACCTAACGAAACGTGCCTTAGCAACCTGATCTCAAGTGGATGCAAGTTCCTTACATCGATTTCCATCTTGTTGTCACTCCTCGATATTCTCAGATGCGAACGGAAGGCCTGCGGTTGAACCGCAGGCCTAAACCGTGGAGACCATTGTATCCAGTCAGGGAAAAAAATAAAAGGGGCATAATGGACCTGTGTGGCAGACCTTTGGACCCAACCTGAGGACGGCTGCCTAGAACATGGTAAGCACCGTATCGACAATCCTCTGTGAGGATGGAGGCAGCTGCAGTTCCAGTTGTTTGTTGAAAGGTGTCGGCATATCCAGGCCACATACCCGCTCTATGGGACATTTCAAGGCTTTGAAAGCTACAGGATCCTGCACAATACTGGCGATTATCTCCCCGGAGAACCCCCCGAACCGGGGAGCCTCATGGATCACCACCACCCGGCCCGTCTTCTGGACTGAGGCAAGAATCGCCGGAACATCCAAAGGCCGCAACGACCTCAGGTCGAGCACCTCAGCCGAGATTTCGTCATCCTCCAGGATTCTTGCCGCCTCAAGCGCGGTGAAAAGGGTTTTCCCGTAGGTGATAAGTGTCACATCATCACCCTGACGTTTGATATCGGCTTTACCGATGGGTACAAGAAATCCATCGTTCGGCACCCAGCCTTGAGCACCATACAGCTTGTGTTCCAGGAAAATCACCGGATCCGGATCCCTGATGGCGCTCTTCATCAACCCCTTGGCATCGGCCGGGGTGGCCGGATACACAATCTTCAAACCGGGAATATTGGTGAACAAGGCTTCCAGACTCTGGGTATGCTGGGCGGCGGCTCCGGTTCCCGAACCCATAGGGGTCCGGTACACAAGGGGGATGGATAATTGTCCCGCGGAAAGGAAATGCATTTTGGCCGCATGGTTGATCAAGGGATCAGCCGCCAGGGTGGAGAAGTCGCCATACATGACTTCGACTACCGGACGCATTCCCATCATAGCCGCGCCAACCGCCACTCCGACCAGCCCTTCCTCGGATACAGGAGTCTCGATAACCTGGTCAGGCCCGAATTGCTCGAACAATCCCTGGGTAACCTGGAAACAACCCCCATAGCGGCCGATATCCTCACCAATGGCCACCACCTGCCGGTCGCGCGCCATTTCCTCGGCCATGGCTTCCCGGATCGCCTCACGATAACTCATCTGCTTTGTCATGGTCAAACCTCTTCAGTGTAGACATACGAGGCGGCTTCGGTGATATCCAGGGCACTGCGCTCAGCATTCAAACGCTCGGCGATGGTATCAATTTCCGTACGGATGGCGGTTTCCATAGTCACATACTCCTCTTCGATAAGGAATCCACGGCTGATCAAACGCCGTTTCAATAATATGATGGGGTCGCGCTCATGCCACTGGTTCTCCTCTTCACGGGTACGGTATACCAGCTTGTCATTCTTGGAATGGCCCGAGAAACGATAGGTGCGTACCTCCAGCAGGTAAGGCTCATGGTTGGTGCGGATATGATCGGCTGCCATCTGGACTGCGCTGTACACCAGTTCCACATCGTTTCCATCAACCATGCGGTTCTCTATGCCGTAGGATTCACCACGCTGGGCGATCGAATCCACCGATACCATATCCCTGGCACAGGAGGACATTCCATACAGATTGTGTTCACACAGGAACAGAACAGGCAGTCCCCATACCGAGGCCATGTTCATGGCTTCATGGACCGCTCCCCGGCTGCTTGCGCCATCGCCAAAAAACGCTACCACCAGATTGGGGGATTTCATCCGTTTCAATTGCAAAGCCATACCGGTCGCAATGGGTACTCCGCTGCCAACCACCGCTGAGGAACCCGCATTGTGATGTTCCAGATCGATCATGTGCATCGACCCGCCCAGGCCTTTGGCCAGTCCATTGGACAATCCAAAAAACTCAGCGAGCATGGCTTCCATCGAAGCGCCTTTGGCCAGGGTATGGCCATGGCAGCGATGGGTGGTCACTATCCAGTCGTCCACATCGAGCGCAGGTGACACTCCTGCATGGACCGCTTCCTGGCCAATCGCCAGATGGGTTGTCCCATGCATGGCATGGGATGAGAACAACGCTTCGATTTTCTGTTCCAGAAGCCGGGAGCGCAGCATAAGGGCCAGTGTGTCCAGACCGAGCTGGCGGTCAAATTCATACGGCATAGGGTATCTCCTGCGCAGGTTATTCCTGGATTAGGATTTGATCGATGAATCCCACGTACATGCAATGGTAATCATGTTGGGCGTAGTGTTCATTGATTCCCGGGATAGCGAACTGTTCAGGTTTGAATAGCATCCGGGAGGCTTTGGTACAGGAGAACACCATATTGGCTTGTTCAAAGGTGATGCGTTCTGTGCCACAGGGACCTTCGATCACTTTGGGTATCAAACCGGTGGCGGCAGCTTTATCGGTATCACGTCCACTATGGGCTCCGCAGAAACCAAGGGCTTTTTTCCATTCAGGAGCAAAAAACGAACAGGTAAAACCCTCATTTTTCTCAAGGAATCCATACGTGTGGCGTGAATCGCGCACCGTGATGCAGAACACCGGGCGATTCCACAGGTATCCAAGGAATCCCCAGCCCGCAGTCATGGTATTCCATGTACCGCTATCGCCCACGGTAATCAGAAAAGCATCCTCACCGATCATGGTGAACGGATTTATCTCGAGTGATTTGAAATCTACTTCCTGGAACATGACTCCTCCCATCCATTGCCTGACTTTACCTGATGGCGCAAAGAGATGGGCCATCCGGTATGGAAGGAAGCCGTTGGCTTAACCGGAACCATAGTGTACAATCGAAATTACCGACCGTCAATCCAAGTATCCATAAAGGCTTGTCCATAGCGCCAAACTGGCCAGCCCAAACCCTGGCAGACTGCTTGAAAATTATCCACCCCAGTGATATACATAGGTCGCTTTGCATGGGCTATCGATCATATATGCGCATATAAGGAAAATCCACACATGTTCAAGACTTTTTCCACCGACCTCCATAAGGAGTTTTCCGGGTACAATGGGAAAAAACTCACCCAGGATCTCATGGCCGGACTCACGGTCACCGCAGTCGCGCTTCCATTGGCCTTGGCCTTCGGGGTCAGCTCCGGAGCCGATGCGGCCGCCGGACTTATCACCGCGATCATCGCCGGAATTCTTATTGGCGGTCTGAGTGGCGCATCCTATCAGATCAGTGGCCCCACCGGAGCCATGACCGCCATTCTTCTCACCCTATCAGCCCGCTATGGACTGGATGGAGTGTTTGTCGCGGGCATGCTGGCGGGGGTGCTGCTCATCATCGCCGCCCTGCTCCATGCTGGTCGGATTGTATCGATCATCCCCTCGGCGGTCATTACCGGCTTCACCTCGGGCATAGCCATCATCATCGCACTCGGACAGATCGACAATCTGTTTGGCACGGTCTCGAAGGGTTCCGATGTGATGGAGAAGCTCCTTTCCTATGGGGAACTGGGCTTCAACCCCAATTGGCAGGCCTTGATGTTCGGCCTTCTGGTGATCGCCATCATGCTGGCGTGGCCTAAGAAATGGAATGCCAGATTCCCCTCATCCCTCACCGGCATCATAGTCGCGTTGGTGGTGAACATACTGGGAAATTTCTCGGTGGTGGAAGTGGGTGCCATACCACGGACTTTGTTACCCGCCCAGCGGTTGACTTTCGGTGCCATCAATCTGGGAAGTCTTGGAGAGTTCATAGTCCCAGCTATCAGCATAGCGGCCTTGGGGATGATTGAGAGCCTGCTGTGTGGAGCCTCTGCTGGAAAAATGAAGAATGAGAAACTGAACGCCGACCGGGAACTGCTTGCCCAGGGAATCGGTAACTTCATCATCCCGTTCTTTGGCGGGGTACCGGCCACTGCCGCCATAGCCAGAACCAGCGTGGCCATCAAATCGGGTGAACAGACCAGACTCACCAGCATCGTGCATTCGATAGGCCTGATCGCCTCAATGTTCCTGCTCGGACCCGCCATGTCGCGCATTCCCCTTTCCGCTCTGGCTGGCGTGCTTATCATGACCGCCTGGCGCATGAACGAGTGGAAGGAGATCAAGGAGATTTTCCGCCGCAAGTACAAGACGTCCATCGCCCAATACCTCATCACCATGGCCGCCACCGTGGTATTCGATCTTACCGTGGCTATTGTGATCGGGGTGGTGGTATCCATGCTCCTGTTTGTTGTCCGCAGCTGCTATCTCGACATCACCGTGGAGAATGTGGATAAAAACCATGCCAAAGGGAAAAACCTTACCAAGGATATCACTGGTGTCAAGCTGGTGTATATCTCGGGGCAGTTGTTTTTTGGGACCCAGGACAAACTGTCCGCCTGCATCCGGGGTCTTTCCGATGCGGACACCATCATCCTGTCGATACGCGGAGTACCGAGTATCGACCAGAGCGCGATGGGTGGATTGGAAACCCTCTATGAGGAATGCCGGCACAGGGGTGTGAGGTTGCTGTTCTGCGGATTGCAACCCCCGGTGGCACGCATGTTCGAGCGTTCAGGTTTCAACCAGACAATCGGCAGCCAGGCCATTTTCAATAACGCCGTGGGAGCAATCGATTCGCTCCAAGTTTTTTGATTTGATATTTTTCTTCTTTGGAATGACTTAACAATGCAGGCCATGCATAAGGAATCCAGTGGGGTGCTCCAAGCTGGCAAGGCTTGACACCCCTTCCTTTTCTTGCTATTCCATAGTCGGAATCCAACAGCCTAAAAGGAGTATACATGACTTCTATCGCGCTTCCTCCCCTCACCAAGGATCTGTCCCGCGTTCTGATCGATGCGGACACCATACAGCGGAGAGTCGATGAGCTCGCCCAGCAGATCAACAAGGATTACGCCTCAATCAAAGAGAGTCTGATACTTGTAGGAGTATTGAAGGGCTCTTTTATTTTTCTGGCCGACCTCTGCCGCAAACTCACGGTTCCCCACGTGATTGATTTCATCTCGCTCTCCAGTTATGGCGGATCCACCAATACCACCGGGAATGTCCGTTTGATCATGGACACCCGGGAGAATATGGAAGGACGCCATGTGATGATCGTGGAGGATATCCTCGACAGTGGCTACACGCTTGACTATCTCTGCCGGAATTTCCAGACAAGAAAAGTCGCCTCGTTGAAAACCGCTGTGCTTCTGGACAAACCTGAGCGGCGCAAGGTGAATGTCGATCTTGGCTATGTCGGCTTCCAGATTCCTGATGTCTGGGTAGTGGGATATGGTCTTGACTATGCGGAGAAATACCGCACCCTTCCGTACATCGCGGAGATGATACCTGTTATCGGTTAACCATAGCTGGGTTTAGTCCGAGCGCGATACGCGATAAAGGAACACAATATGGATGAGAAATATTACGTTGGGTATGCCACTGTCCATAAACTGGTGGAGAAGCTGGCCGGCCGGCTGGTTGCCTCGGGTTTTGATCCGGATCTGATCGTTGCCATCGGATCGGGCGGGTTCATTCCAGCACGGATCATGAAAACCTATATCAATCGGCCTATCTACGCGGTGGGTATTTCCTATTACGGGTTGGATCAGACCCATATGGACCATCCCCAGAAAATCCAATGGATCGATGAAGCCCAACAGCATCTGCGGGGTAAGAAAGTGCTTCTTATCGACGAAGTGGACGACACCCGCGCCACTTTGAGCTATTGTGTGCAGGAGTTGTTGAAATATGAACCGCAGGAAATCGCCGTCCTGGTGCTCCATAACAAACTGAAAAAAAAGGACGCGGAGTTTCCCTCCTCGATCAAACGGTATTTTCCCGGGGTCGAGATCGGTGATGTATGGATCAAATATCCCTGGGATGCGCTCGATATCGAGCAGCATGAAAGGAACGAGAAAGCTATGCTGGAGGCATCCCGCCGCTCCGGCAAGGAGACTGTAGTATGAGTGTTACCGCGATTGTGGGCGCCCAATGGGGCGATGAGGGAAAAGGACGGATTGTGGACTATCTCGCGCAGCAGGCCGATATGGTCATCCGTTATCAAGGTGGGGACAATGCCGGACACACCGTGATCAATGACAAAGGAAAATTCGCCCTCCATATCATTCCCTCAGGCATCTTCAATCCTTCCACGGTGTGCATCGTCGGGGCGGGAACCGTGGTGAATTTTGATACCATGGCCACGGAACTTGCCGCTATCGCCGGTGCTGGCGTGGATACGGGCAATCTGTTCATCGACCGCCGCGCGCATGTCATCATGCCCTTCCATTGCATGCTGGATGGCGCTGAGGAAGCCTCCAAGAAAAAGGGGTGGGCAGTGGGAACCACCAAGCGGGGGATCGGGCCCTGTTATAGCGACAAAGCCGCCCGGGTGGGAATCCGGGCTTCCGATATCATCGATCCTGAACGCTTGCGGACCAGGCTGGAGATGATGCTGCCCCAGAAAAACCGTGAAATGGCGTTTTTCGGACTTCCCGAGGTCCAGCTTGAGGATATGCTGTCGCTGTGCGCCAGATGGAGAAACCGGTTCGGCGCACAGATCATCGATTCCGTTCCGATGGTCAAAGATGCTGTCCTGAATGGCAGGAAGGTTCTTCTGGAAGGCCAGCTGGGCATCATGCGCGATCTCGACTGGGGGATCTACCCCTATACCACCAGTAGCAATCCCACTTCGGGAGGAGCCTGCAGTGGTGCGGGAATCGCCCCCCGCTACATTGAAAACGTGGTCGGAGTGGTCAAGGCGTATTCCACTTCCGTAGGGGGGGGCCCCTTCCCCACCGAGCTGCTCGACGCGGAGGGTGAGAAACTCAGGTCGGTTGGCTCTGAATTCGGCGCCACCACTGGACGCCCCCGCCGATGCGGTTGGTTTGACGGTGTGGCAGCCTCGTTCTCCTGCTGGATGAATGGTTTCACCAGCATCGCGATTACCAAACTGGATATCCTGGACACCTTTGAGACTATCAAAATCTGCACAGGCTACCGCGTGGATGGGCAGACCATCGATTATCTTCCCGATACCGCAGGCCAGGAAATCGCCGAACCCATCTATGAGATCTGGGAAGGCTGGATGTCCAGCACGGCCAATGCGCGCACTTGGGAGGACCTCCCGGCCAAAGCCCAGGCCTATGTCAACCGGATCGAGGAACTGACCGGTGCGCCCATCCAGTTTATCTCAGTGGGACCCGAACGTGACCAGATCATCATCCGCAGTCTGAAATAGCTTGTGGAGGCAATCATGAGCGATCAATTCACCCACGATACATTCATATCACCCTTCACCTGGAGGTATGGTAGCGAAGAGATGCGGTCGCTTTGGTCCGAAAGCCATAAACGGCGCACTCTCCGCAAGGTATGGGTCGCTCTGGCCAAAGCCCAGCTTTGTGCCGGCCTGGTGTCGCCGCAGCAAGTGGACGATCTGATCGCCCATCAGGAACAGATCGATATCGGGCGCGCCAGTGAGATTGAGGAACAGATCCACCATGATCTCATGGCAGAGATCCGCACCTATGCGGAACAATGCCCGGTAGGTGGGAGCATCATCCACTTGGGAGCTACCAGCATGGATGTGCTGGACAATATGGACGTCATCCGCCAGAAAGAGAGCCTTGATCTGATTATCGGTCGGCTTAAGACTTTCGCCCAGACCCTCTGTGTGAAAATGGAGACCTTCGCCGATACCCCCTGCATGGCCTTTACCCATATCCAGCCAGCCGAACCCACCACTATAGGGTATCGGATCGCCCAGACCGCCCAGGATATACTGGATGATCTGGAACAATTGCAGACCTTGCGCGCTGCATTGAAAGGCAAAGGCATGAAAGGGGCGGTAGGGACCTCGGCCTCGTATGCGACCCTTTTGGAAGGCACCGGGCTGAGTCCCATGCACATGGAGCATCTGGTGATGGAGGATCTTGGGATTGTCCCCTTCATGGCTTGTACCCAGGTCTACCCCCGCAAACAGGACTGGCGACTGGGCACCGCCCTTGCCGGCCTGTGCTGCACGCTGTATAAATTCGCCATCGACTTCAGACTGCTCCAGAGTCCCACGATTGGCGAGTGGAGCGAGCCTTTTGGGTCCCAGCAGGTGGGATCCTCGGCCATGCCGTTCAAACGCAATCCCATCAATGCCGAAAAGATTGATTCCCTGTGCCGGTTTGTCAGCGTCCAGAGCGACATCCTTTGGCAGAATGCCGCCAACACCCTGTTGGAACGGACCCTGGATGACTCGGCCAACCGCCGGGTTGTACTGCCTGAAATGTTCCTGGCCACCGAGGAAGCCTTACTGACTGCCATCAAACTGGTCGATGGCATGCACATCCACACCGCCGCTGTCCAGCGGAATCTGGCCGCCTATGGGCTGTTCGCCTCCAGTGAGCGGCTGCTCATGGAACTGGGCAAACGGGGAGCCGACCGTCAGCATATGCACGAGGTTATCCGCAAGCATAGTCTGGCCGCTTGGGAAGAAGTCCAGCAAGGCCGGAGCAACCCACTGGCCAGCTCTTTGAGCCAGGATCCTGAGGTAACCGCTTATATTGCCCAACAAGAGGTCTTAGAGCTTCTGGATGCCAGCGGATATATCGGGGATGCCCCGGCAAGAACCCGTATGGTGAAGGATATGCTATCCAAGGCGATTATCTGATCCCGAGGCTTCCTAGACAAAAATAAAACTCAGGCCACCCTTGAAAATGAGATAGTAGATGAGCATCCTGGGAAAGCGCGACAGCGAGGCAATCGCCATATACGCGAAATTCATCTTCACCATGCCAGCCATCCAGCACACCGTGGAGTATGGAATAGGCGTGATACCCGCGATAACCACCGCCCATATGCCAAATTTATTGATCAGTTTCTCTCCATCGGCTGAGAAAGAGCTGGTCAGCTGTCGGATAAAAGGCAGTTTCCCCAACAATCTTCCAATCCAATACCCGCCACATCCTGCCAGAGCTGAAGAGATCGACATGGTGAGCAGCAACGGAACGGGATCCCAATCCAAAACAAAGGGAAACAGCAGATCCACACTCATGGGCATGATAAGCATGTCGGTGACGAAGACAAAGATCGCGATTCCCATAAAACCCAAGCGGTTGCTTACCCAGTCTCCGATAATATGGTACTGGCCGCGCACAAAATAGAGCCCGATCGCATAGACTATCAGGAAAAAAGCGATGAGAAGCAGGGTTTTTCCCACCAGTTGCCGCCAATCAAGATTTCCTTTCTTATCGAACCAGGAAGTGTTCAACACATGCATCCGGATGCTTTTGTCTTCTTTGGAATTCCTATTCACGGGTACTCTCCTGGACCATCCGGGCAAACTGTGCCAAAAACTGTTCCTTTCCTTGGACATTAGTCCCAACCCCTTGCCACAGAGGAGGTTTTCCCCCCCCCTTTGCATTTATCAATGGAAAAAGCTGTGTTTTGATCTGCTTGGAATCCAAGGTGGAAGCCGCCTTGCCCCTAAGAACAATCAACCAGAGAAGCGTTCCATCGGACTTTTCCTGGACCACACACAAAGCCAGATCATCATACTCCACGGCCGCCTCGCCAAATTGACGCATGACAGGGTTCTCTTCCTGCGAGACATCCAGAGTGACCACGGGAACAGCTGCGGTTCCAGCGAAGGGAGCGGTGAGTTTTTCCAACCGTGAGGCGATCAGTACCGATTGGGCTTTCTGCCACTGGTATTGGGCATCACAAGCCAGCTGTTTCAACGTTCCACATTTTTCAACCAATTCGTGGGGCTGTGCCGAAAGAATGGTTCCCAGAGCCTCCACGATATGGTGGTTTCTGCGGATAAAGGCCATGGCACGCTTTCCTGCCAGCCATTGGGTCCGCACATGGCCGCGGATATGCTCGACACCGATACACAGGACCTGTACAATCTGATCGCTGGAATCGACATGCACTCCCCCACAGGCAATGACATCATAATCCCCGATATGCACCAGACGGACAAGTCCCTCCACTTTGATGGAGCGGCGCAGTCCACGGGTCTCGGCCTCTTGCCGGGGCAGTTGTTCATACGTGACCGGCACGTGCATCCTGACAATGGCATTCACCTGGTCTTCGGTTGCGTAGAGTTTTTCCAGGGGGATATGCTCCTGATCGGTTTCAATGGTAAGCATCTCCTGTCCGAAATGGACCGAAACGGTACCGATACCCATGAGATTATAAAGGATTCCGGAAATGAGATGCTGGGCGGTATGCTGCTGCATGAAATCGAAACGGTGTTCCCAGTCAAGCACCATGGTAAGCTGGTCCCCCACTGCCAATTGACAGTCCTTCTCCAACAGATGGAGGATCCGGCCATCGGCATCCTTGCGGGTATCGATAATGCGGCAATTTCCCAACCAACCGGTATCACCGGGTTGCCCACCACCTTCGGGATAGCAGATACTCCGGTCGGTGAGCGCGCACAAAACGCCATCCTCTTCAACCAGAGCGACAATCCGCACAGAAAGTTCACGAAGATATGGAGTTTGGTAATATACCGGAATAGTTGGAATCATAGCACTACACTATCTTTTTTTAGGAGACACGTCCATACTCCGATTGGCATTGAGATCGACATCCCCGGGGAGGATCGCCCAGCTTTTGGCAACTGGCAGATGGATATGGAAATGGATAGCCAGCAATCTCAGTCCAGTAACCACAATCGCGCAAAGCGGTACGCAGATATAGAGCGGAATACCGGTGGAATACAGCAGCAGGTAGACGACCCCTCCGATAAGGGAAGCTGTCGCATAGAAATCACTCATGAGAACCACGGGAATGGTCCCTACCATGATATCCCGGATCACTCCACCACCTACCGCGGTGAACACCCCCGAGAGCACCACCCCGATATGGCTCACTCCGTATTGCTGGCCTTTGGCAACCCCCAAAGCAGTGAAGACCCCCAGCCCGATCGCATCGCAAATGGTAATGATCTGCCAGCGGCCAACCACTTTGGGCGCTATGAAAAACACCACGATGCCAGTGATGATGCACACGATGAGATAGGTTTCATCCATATAGGCGTTCACCGGCGTCGCCCCCAGCAACAGGTCGCGTAGAATCCCCCCGCCGACCCCTACCGTGCAGGCCATGACCAGCACTCCAAGAAAATCCAAACGGCTGCGTACGCCCCGCACCGCGCCGGTGATGGCGAAAATCATTGTTCCAAAAATGTCAAATCCATACATAATAAGTGGTTCCAGATCCATGTCGATAGACTCCTCGGGGCATGAATATACCACATAGCCCACTCTTGTCCAAGACAGTGTTTGCGAGTATCTTACACTTGATATCGATGGTGGGAACCAAAGGAGCACGTGTCATGGCACTTTTAAAGTCAGCTTGGGAAATCGTGATGGACCGGACTGAAACCATTCAGGCGGATCCTGAGAAGATCCGGAAGGAGGGCTTGCGAAATGACGGACGTCGCCTTGCCGGCTCCTATCTGCTCGGAGTCGATGGCAATGAACAGGAAGTCCAACGCATATATGCGGCATGTACACCCCAGGACAAACCGCTCATGCGCGAGGGAATCGCCACTACGATAATCCTGAACATAGCCCTCCCCCAGGATGCGGAATATACAGCGCGTTTCGAGCGCATGCTGTCGCTTTCCACGCTGATCAGTGGGGATTCCGAAGGACCCATGCAGATGCTTGGGCAGATCCGCCAGTTTTTTGACCAGTACCTGGGTGCCCGCGATAGCCTGATGGAGCGTATGAAGCAGCAATACCAGGCTGTGTTCGCGGAAAAGCAGGAGCGTATTGCCCAGAAGTACGGAAAAGGTATCAACGCCTCCATTGAGCAGGACCCGGAATACCTGCAACTGGTCCAGAGGGGCTACACACAATTGTCAGCCCAATACCAGCAGGTGCTTGACCAGGCCAAGAACAATCTGAAACAGATGTGGGGTCTAGCCTGATCAGCGTAATTGCTCGAATTGGGCGATAGGCATTGGCCTGGCGAATAGGAAACCTTGTGCCAAAGGGCAATTCACTTTTTTCAGATACGCCATCTGGGATTCGGTCTCCACCCCTTCCGCCACCACCATTATCCCCAATTCGCCAGCAAGATCGAGTACGTGGCGCACCACTATCTCGGCTTTTCCCCCGTTGCCGACATCCTTGAGGAAATCATGGTCGATCTTGATCACGTCCACGTCGACGTTCTTCAACAGGTTCAAAGAGGAATAACCGGTGCCAAAATCATCGATTGAAACCAGAAAACCCTGGAGCCTCAATTGCTGGATCTCCTGGTTCAACTGTTCCTTGTTCTCAAGAAAAGCGGTTTCCGTCAACTCCAATTCAATCAGATTGGGAGGAATGCGGTACTTTTCCACCAGGTTGTTAAAGGTATGGAAACAGTTTTGGAACCGTAGATGCACCCGGGAGAGATTCACGGAAACCGGATACACCTGGCGCCCCTCGCTCATCCATCGCGCCAGCAAGGCACAGACCCGCTCGAACACATACAGGTCAAGTTCCACAATACCACCATCCTCTTCAAACAAAGGAATGAAGACGCCCGGTGCCAGCAAGCCTCTTGTGGGGTGGTTCCAGCGGACCAGGGCTTCCGCTCCAGCCAGGGTCTGGGATTGGACCAGGTATTTGGGCTGTAGATACACTTCGAACTCATCATGCGCCAGCGCGACGGAGAACCGGTCCTGCAACTCACGTTTCTCACGGATAGCCTGGTGCATGGCGGCATCGTAGAATATGTAGGATGAATGATGCTGCTGTTTGATGGAATTGAGGGCGATATTCGCCCGCTCATAGATGATCTCAAACGACAGCTGTGGATCTTCTATGGGATAGATCCCGCAGGAGAACACCAGATTCAATCCCACGAACGGAGCGTATTGCTCCTCCTTGGGAATCCCCACTAGCCGGGCCAGCAGGGCTTCGACCCGTTTTTCCAATCTGGAGCGGTCGTGCGCGATCACTAAAAGGGCGAAACGGTCGTTCACCACCCGCGCCACCAATTCAGGATAGGTGACCAATGACTGCAGAATGGCCGCCATGCTTTTCAGGATCTCGCTTCCTGTGGAATAGCCGACCAGGTCATTCACCAGTTTGAAACCATTGACGTCCACCAGCAACAGACAGTAATGCTCGAACTTTCTTTCCTGTCCCAGTACCATGGCATCATAGCGCATTTTCTGCCAGGTACCCAGACCGGTCAGTGTATCCTCAAACAGGATCTTCTCAATGGCCTTCTGCTTGCGCTTCCTTATACTGAGAAAGTAGGCAAAGATGATCAGGAATATCATAAGCACGCATAGGATGATGAAAGAAATCACCCGGAAAATATTGTTCACCCGGCTCATCATCATATCGGCGGGTACTACGGAGATCACATACCAGTTGTTGACACCCAGTGGCTGGTAATCGACATAGCGCATCCCTCCCACGCCATCCAGAACGACCATTCCGTGGCCATTGCGGAGCATGGAACCGGCCATGGAGGCAAGATCGGGATTGTTTCTGAAAACCGGATTGTTCTTGAACGCGATATCGGAAGAGAAGATCTCCCAATCGGGAGTCGCTCCCGAGAGAATCACCTCGCCGGTGTTCTGGGTCAGATAGACGTACCCGATTCTCTGGAACGCATACACTTGAAGGATATCCCGGTAGTCCGCGACCCTCCGGGTTCCCCGGAGAACTCCGACGGCCTTCCCGTCCTTCACAATCGGAACCGCTAGGACAATCACAGGAATGGCGGGATCGATGGCAGAGGCTAGCACTTCTGAGACAACCGTCTCCCCCCGCAAAGCCCGCTGAAAATATTCCCGGTAGGCGATATTGTTATCGATATGGTCGCTGTTTTTGCTTGATCCATCGGGAAGCGCCACCCCGATACGCAGGTAACCGCCTTGTTGCGCGGCAATCTCCAATACCTTAAAAATCAATGGATCCTGGATATCATCGAAGTGGCTGATGAACAAAGCCTGGGCACCAAGTATGTCCAGCTCGTTGGCTATGGCCGTACCCATCCGGCCCACAACCTGTCCGGAGATCTCGGAAAGCGCTTTACGGGTATCATCCTCAACCATCCTGGAGAGATTGCCGATCAGATAGACACCCACAAGAAACAGACCCAGGGCACAAAGAATGACAATAACGATGTTTATTCTTCTCAAAATCTGTTTTTGCATCGTCAATTCCTATATATCCACGATATATCATCCCCGGTCACAAAGCAACCTTCATCAATGATCCCTGAAATAAAAAACTGCCCCGGGATGGCTCCCGAGACAGTCTGATGATCCATTTCAAGCCACTTAGTCCTGATATTTCGCCATTCTCGCAACCAGGGATTTCCTATAGCCTTCCCAGTCAGTGATGGGATAGAGTGCCAGTCCCTCTTCGCAAGCGGCTTTGGCCACAGCCACAGCCTCCCACTCGAGAACCCGGGGATCGAACGGTTTGGGGACGATATAGTTGCGTCCAAAAGAGAAATCCTGGCCTTCGTAGGCTTTGCGGACAGATTCGGGGACCGGTTCCTTGGCAAGATTGGCTAAAGCATTGGATGCGGCCATCTTCATACCTTCGGAAATTCTCGTCGCACGGACATCCAGCGCGCCACGGAAAATGTACGGGAATCCCAGAACATTGTTGATCTGGTTGGGATAGTCGCTCCGACCGGTAGCCATGATAAGGTCGCTGCGCGTGGCGACGGCCACATCATAGGCGATTTCCGGATTCGGGTTGGACATCGCGAAAACCACAGGATCCTTGGCCATGGAAAGGAGCATTTCAGGGGTCACGCAATCGGCAACCGAGAGACCCATGAGGAAATCAGCGCCGACCAGGGCTTCGGCGAGGGTGCGCGCTTTGCCTGTGGTAGCGAAAATCTCCTTTTCGGGAGTCATGTTAACGGGGCGTCCTTTGTAGATTACACCTTTGCTATCGACCATGGTGATATGCTCCAGCTTCACACCCGCGGCTAAAAACATCTTGCCACAGGAGATTCCCGCGGCTCCGGCTCCATTGATAACCACCTTGATATCGGACAGCTTCTTGCCGACAATCTCAGAAGCGTTCCTCAGTCCAGCGGTGGCGATGATCGCCGTCCCATGCTGGTCATCGTGGAATATGGGAATATTGCAGATCTTGATGAGTTCCTGTTCGACCTCGAAGCACTCGGGGCCTTTGATATCCTCAAGATTGACTCCCCCGAAAGTGGGTTCCATCGCTTTGACAATCTGGATGATCTTCTTGGGATCCTTCTCATTCAACTCAATATCGAACACATCGATATCGGCGAATCTCTTGAACAGGACACCCTTTCCCTCCATGACGGGTTTGGAAGCCAGCGCTCCCCGGTCACCCAGCCCAAGGATGGCGGTCCCATTGGAAATCACCGCCACAAGATTCCCCTTGGAGGTGTATTTATAGGCATCTTCAGGTCTCTCAGCAATCTCCAGCACCGGTTTGGCGACACCTGGAGTATAGGCCAAACCAAGATCCTTCGCGGTTTTGCAGGGTTTGGTGGGCACAACCGAGACTTTCCCCGGTACCCCGTCAAGGCAGTGGTATGCCAAGGCTTGTTCTTTCAGTAAATCCATATCGTTACCTCCTCAGGTACGTGTTATCGCTTTTCTTCGAAATTGAAATGGTAGTCAAGGTGATAGCGGTCACGCAGAGTGACCATCATTTTCTGCAGGCTGGGAGGCACCGGGCAACCATGTTCCTTGCGGTACTGCCAGGCGATGTATTCCTTCTCTCCCGCGGTATAGATCCTGTCCTGGCCGGGGGCCTTTTTTGAGGCGCGGATCTCGCGGCAGATGGTTCCAGCGATACGTTTGAAAGTCTCCAGACCCATGAACCTCTGGGGATCGATAGCGATGAAAAAATGCCCAAGTGGATAGGGGATGGGTTTGTGGTCCGCATCGAAGCCGTTGAGCTGTTTCATGAACGATCCATCCTGAAGCGCGGCACTGAGGATTTCCACCACCAGGGAATAACCGAAACCCTTGTAACCGCCGGTTTCATCACCGATACCCCCCAGTGGAGTCAGAGCGGCCTTGCCGGTAGTCAGATCCTTGAGCACCTGTTGTGTATCGGTACGGGTCTCTCCCTCGCTTCCGATAACCCAACCCGGAGGAAGCTGCTTTCCCGCACGTCCGTAGACTTCGATTTTTCCCCGCTGGGTGACAGATGTGGCGCAGTCAAGCACAAAGGGGAATTCCTCATCGGTGGGCAGTCCAAAAGTCAGAGGGTTGGTGCCCATCATGTTCTCCACTCCGAAGGTGGGAGCGATGGAAGGCCGGGCATTGGTCCCAGTGATACCGATCATTCCGGCTTTGGTAGCCATGGTCGCATAGTAACCGGCGATTCCATAGTGGTTGCTGTTACGCACGGCAACCATTCCCATGCCATACTTGTGGGCTTTTTCGATGGCCATTTCCATGGCTTTCTTGCCCACGACATGTCCCATGCCGTTATGTCCATCCAGCACCGCAGTGGTCATATCATCCTTGAGCACTTCGATGTTGGTGATGGGATTCATGATGCCTTCATCTATCCGGTCTATGTAAATCGGCTTGAGACGGCCGATTCCATGGGAATCGATACCCCTCTTGTCTGATTCGATCAAAACATCGCCGATAGTCCTAGCATCCTGTTGGGGAATGCCATCGCTGACCAATGCATCGACCATGAAGTTTTCCAATGTGTCGAAATCAACCCATGCGCAATCTTTGTACGCGTCTTCGTAAGCCATAGCCCATACCTCCATAAATCTATCTTATCCCAACGGGTTTCCCCGCAACGATCAACTCGATTCCCACTGCCGCAAGCTCCTCGCTGGAGAACATCTTGCCACCATTCACATCGGTCACCAGCACATGGATCCCCTCCAACCCGGAAGTCTTGAAGTTCGATACCACTCCGATTTTGTTGCTGGTGGCCACAACAATCACCTTGCCCACGGTTTTGCTGATCATAGCCCGGGTGGTTTCCGCCTCTTCCACCACAGGCGTGGTCAAACCAGCACTCAGACTGAAACCATCCACGCCGATAATCGCCTTGCTGGCATACACGCTGTCTATCAAAGGCTGGGAAAAACTGCCTGAAACGGAATGGGAACGGGTGCGGTACACCCCACCTACCAGAATAAGGCGGAAAGCGCTGTCCTCATTGGCGATCCAGGTCGCATCCATGTTGTTGGTGACGATGGTGATCGCGTGGTGTCTGAGCGCACGGATCACCTCCAGCGTGGTGGAACCGCTATTGATGAACACCGTATCGCCTTCGGATATAAGAGCCGCGGCGGCTTCTCCGATGGAGCGCTTCTCAACGGGAAATTCAAGAGCCTTCTGGCTGTAGGCGGGTTCCACAGGCATTGTACGGCGCAAAGTCGCCCCGCCATGGGTACGTTCCACCAAACCCTCGGAGGCCAGAAGATCCAGATCACGGCGGATAGTGAGTACACTCACGTGGAACCGTTCGCTTAAGTCCTGCACTTGGACAACTCCATCGGTATACACAAGATCGAGTATCTGTCTTTGACGATCGGCAGGAATGATTCCCAAAACAAGCTCCTTATGAATCTTTCTTATTCTTTTTTGGATCTTTTATGATTCTTTTTGGATTATATGTATTGTTTTACACTCTGTCAATCCACTATCCTAAGATTATGCCGTTCTGAAACACACAAACCGTCTGCCGTGTTGTACAGTTGTCCCAAGAATAGGGAACAGTACGGCCCAAAGACGATGCGGGGTTGCACTTTGAAGAGTTTTCTGGTATCTTCTCTCTTGCATCGGTGCCGTACCCAAGTGGTAAGGGACAGGTCTGCAAAACCTCTATGCACCGGTTCGAATCCGGTCGGCACCTAAAAAAAGGGTCGGTTCCTCGGGAACCGGCCCTTTTTCCATCACAGCAGCGACCTTTCAGCCAATCACCAGAGAATCAGCTTCTTTTCCATTTCCCTGAGAGTCTGGAAGGTTGAGTCGCAATCCACGAAAGTCCAGGCCTTGCCATGTTTAAGCACCAGACCTTCGACCACCTGTTCCACCGATTGGATACCACCGTTTATCTTTGTGTTCTCATAGCTGGTGAAGAGGGTCCCATAACGCTGGAAGCGCACCGAAGCAGGTGGCAGCGTCACGTAGGTAGCCGAGCCCAATGCCGTTGGATTCGCCAGGGATTTAGCCAACCCCTCGGCATAATAGCCAACCGCATTCTCCACACCAAGACACAATGTGTGGTCGGTTCCTCCATCATACAGCGCCCATGGAGTCCAAGGCCGCCCTCCGTATTGCATCCACAGATCGTTGAAATTCAAGGAAATCTCATCGGGTTCCACCGCGGCAGGCCCGGGGAAGAATGAGAAATACACCATCTGCTGCCGGGGATTGACCACACTGCTCCATCCCAACCGGGCCTCCTTGGGCACCACACCGGTGACGAAATCGGTAAAACCTATCATACCTGGCACCTGGGTGAGATCGCACGTCCCTCCTGCGGCCAACGGCGCCTTGGAAAGATCGGAGAATTCCTTGCCCATCGCCAGCCGGGCCGTGCTTTCGAATTCCGATTTCTCCACCGCGGTCAGGAATGACTGGGCACTGACATTGACCACACAGCCGCTTTCCAGGAAGGGAGAACCCACCGTGTTGTGCCAAGCGGTATTGGCCACCAGAGGCTCTGTTCCCAGGTTCTTGACCGACACGCTGGTATAAAGCACCGGCTGCCCGGGAAGCAGCACGTCGATCTTGCGGACCTCGCAGGGATATCCGCTATCGGGACTCTTCATGGAGGAAAGCACCCAGTTGGCCCCTGTCTCAAAATCGGTTCCATATTTCACCACGGTCCATTGGCCATTGGCTGTCCACCCATGGGGTTCATGGAACACGTTGCCATATCTATGCGCCCCACCGAAGTTGGGAAAGCACAGGAAGTTCCCCCCCAGATTGTACAAAAGGTTGCTGTTCCGCCAGAAGCCATGGTTCTCGTCACCAACCATGGACAATCCGGTTCCCCTAAACCAGTACAGGGGATGGGCATTGGTCCTGCCACCCTGATGGTTCACATTGCTCAGCTCAAGCACCATACCTCCCTGGTCCTCGATCACTGTCCGCAATGTCTCATTGGACAGCATTGTCGCATTGCGACCTTCCCACAACTGCAGTCTCCGAACATCCATAAACGGTTACCCTCCTTGGTTTCTCCCAAAAGTCCAGGAAGCCAGTGTTTTTCTCGCAATACTCAGGTGAAAAATAGACCCAAGCGGAGTATACTGACATCAGAATCATACTCGCTAGCCATCGCGAATGCAATTGAGAATGCATCTGTCGCCCAAATAAGGAGCAGCCGATGATACATGAACGGAACCTGGTGTTCACTTTGCACACCAAACAGACCACCTACATCCTACGGGTGAATGAAACCAGCCATCTCGAGCACCTCTATTATGGGAGAAAACTACGGACCACTTCCCATCTTGAAGCGCTTTTTGACAAGCATACCATCAGTATCGGGAATTCAGTGGCCTATAGCGCTGAGCATCCCACTCTATTCCTGGAGAATCTCTGTCTGGAATACTCATCGTTCGGCAAAGGTGATTTCCGGGAAAGCTCCCTCCTGTTCTCAATCAAAAGCGGCGACCGGGTAAGTGATTTCGTCTATAAAGAGCACCGCATCATCAAAGGGAAGCCCCGGATGTTCAGCGGACTGCCTGAATCCTATGCTGACAACACGGAATGCGCCACCCTGGTGGTGGTCCTACAGGAAAAAGTCCTGGCCTTGCGTCTGGAGCTATCGTACTGTGTGTTTGAAGACTGCGACACCATCGTCCGCCGCGCTTCGCTAGTGAACGAAACGGATGAACCCATCACCCTCGAGCGCCTCGCCAGTCTGCAGCTGGACCTGGATTCGGATCGCTACGACCTGGTCACCTTTGATGGGACCTGGGCCCGGGAACGGTATCGCAATGAACGGCCCCTGACTACTGGAATCGTGGTCAATGATGCTAAAACCGGGGTGAGTTCCAGCCGGCACAATCCCTGCGTGTTCCTGAAAACCCCGGGGGCCGGTGAGTCACAAGGAGACTGCTATGGATGCAATCTCATCTACAGTGGCGACCACAGCGAGACCCTCGAGGTGAGTCCCTACGGGAAAACCCGTTTGCTCACGGGAATCAACCCGGCCACTTTCCGCTGGCTGCTGCATCCCGGCGAGAAATTCCAGAGCCCCGAAGCCGTCCTCACTTTTTCCCATGAAGGCCTGAACGGGGCGAGCCGCCATTTCCACCAGTTCGTCAACAGCCATATCATCCGGGGTGACTGGAAAAACCATCAACGGCCTATCCTGGTAAACAATTGGGAAGGCACCTATTTCAATTTCACCGAGCATAGACTACTCTCCCTGGCCAAAGAGGCCGCTGATCTGGGAATCGAACTGTTTGTATTGGACGATGGTTGGTTTGGTAGCCGGGACGATGATAAGACCTCGCTGGGGGACTGGACCGTGAATACCAGAAAACTCCCGGACGGTCTGGCGGCTCTTTCAAAACAGATCCACAGCCTGGGGATGCTTTTCGGGTTGTGGTGTGAGCCCGAGATGGTGAGCAAGCAGAGCGAGCTCTACCGGACCCATCCCGATTGGATGGTGGCGCTTCCCAATCGCGAGCCATCGCCGGGCCGCAACCAATTCCTTTTGGATCTGACCCGCGGTGAAGTGCGCGACTATCTGTTCAAAGCATTGTCGACCATCTGGAATCTGGCGGAAGTGGATTATGTGAAATGGGACATGAACCGTCCTTTCAGTGATATGCACAGCAATACACCCGCGTTCAGGCAGGATGAATTCAACCACCGTTACATGCTTGGTCTGTATGAACTGCTCGATCGGTTCACCCAGGCCTTCCCTCACATGCTGTTCGAATCCTGCGCATCAGGCGGCAACCGCTTCGATCTGGGGATGCTGTGCTACATGCCGCAGACCTGGACCAGCGACAACACTGATCCCTTGTGCAGGATGTATATCCAGGAAGGTACCTCGTGTGGCTATCCAATATCGGGCATGGGTGCCCATGTGTCGTCCTCCCCGAACCACCAGACCTTGCGGACCACCACGCTTGAGTCGCGTTTCAATGTGGCTTCCTTTGGACTGTTGGGATATGAGATGGATCTGACTTCCTTGAACGCGCAGGAGAAGGATTGCGTGAAGGATCAGATCGGGTTCTACAAGCTCCACCGCTCCCTGATCCAATATGGAGAATTCTTCCGGGTGGATCCCATTGGAACCACAGCCAACCAGAGTGTCTGGGTGGTGGCCACCCCCGATCGCAGCGAGATGCTGGTGCTTTTCTTCCAGAAGCTCAATATACCCAATGCTGGCGCTGATATCCTGAAACTGCCCATGGCCGATCCGCAAGCCACCTATGCGATCTCCCCGCGGAAAGAGCGGATCAGCATCAAGACCTTTGGCACTTTGATCAACCGCATATCTCCCGTGAAAATCAAACCCGATGGTGCCATCGAGCGCCTCGTCGATGAGAATTACACGATGGACAGTGAACTAGAGTACTATATCGTTCCGGGCGACATGCTTGCCTATGCAGGAATCAAACTGAACCAGCAGTTCACCGGCACAGGATATGACAAAGAGACCCGTGTTCTGGGAGACTTTGGATCCCGTCTGTACTATTGCCGGAAAATGAACCGGTAGGAGAACCTTGCCGGCCTAGAAAAGCAGCAGCGTCCGCACCAGGTCCTCGGAAACCGCGGTTCCCATGAGTTTGCGCACTTGTCCCAGATGGACTTTGGATCCATACAGGATGGCTCCCACCAGCACGCCCGCACGCATCACGTAGCTTTCATAGCGCGACCCATCGGCACAGCTATTGGCCAGCCGGGTGAATATCCCGCTGGAACATTCCTGTGCGGTCAACTGGAATTTTCCAAAACTGGCCACGTCCAAGCCGGTTATTTTCAAAACCGTCGAGGGAATGGTCTGGCAATAGCTTCCATTGGCTTTCCCGGCGATGCACAAAGCCGCGCAATGGGCCTGTTCCAGAGCCGCGGGAACAATACCCCAGACAATCCCTTCGAATTCGGCGCAATCCCCGATAGCGAAAATCGCGGGATCGGAGGTCCTCAGATCACGATCGACCACGATACCCCGGCCCACCCGCAGACCGGCTTGCTTTGCCAGTTGGATCTCAGGATGGACTCCCAGCGAGAACAATACGGTTTGTCCCGCGAAGGACCGGCCATCGGCCAGCACAACATGGGAGGCTCTTCCCTTGGCATCGATAGCGACCGATTCAACCACCGCGTTGGTCACGACATGCAGTCCCAGGCTTCCCAGGTGGGCCTCCAGCAAGGCAGCGGCCGTATCATCCAATTGGCGGGGCAGGAGCTGGCCAGCCCGTTCCAGGACCCAGACCTGGTCTACTCCGGACCGCATCACCGCGTTGGCGGCTTCCAAGCCCAGCAAGCCGCCCCCGATGACCACCGCGCCTTGGGGATACTGCCGCAAGGCAGCCTGCAGGGTAAGCGCATCCTCTAGATTCCGCAATGGAAGGATGCCCTCGGCATGGCTTCCCGGGCAATCAAGGAGATTGGGAACCGCTCCGGTGGCAATCACCAGAACATCATAGCTATCCTGGCTTCCATCCGCCACATGCACCCGATGGTTTTCCCGGTCTATGCCCACCACGGGACAGGAAAGCCGGACTGAGACCGCATGGTCCGCATACCAGGCCTCCTTGTACAGGATAAGGTCTTTGGGTTCAGCCTTGCCATACATCAGTTCCGGAAGACGGAGGCGGGTGTAGGATGGATGGGGTTCCTTGGCATATATCTGTATATGTGTGTTTTCCTTGGGAAGCGCCGTGGACAACTCCTGCGCCACAGATATTCCCGCGATGCCATTGCCAATGATGATGATTCTCACAAAAAATCCCCCTTCTGACCAACATACTCCAGCACTTCACTTCAGTCCAGTATTGAAACTCCGTTTCCACATGGATATAGTGGAATCATGAACAACCCAGAATGCCATATCACGGTCATTCCTTACGGTGAATTGCGTCAGAACCACGAACGGCATCTACTTCTTGACTGCCTGAATATCAGGGAACAGGTTTTTTGTGAAGAACAGGGTGTTTCCTATCTCATCGATCAGGACGGCAAGGATAATGAGAGTGGACACATCCTTCTGTGGGATCAGGATACTCCTATTGGGACCTTGCGGTTCAGAAAAACAGGAGAAGGTCTGAAACTGGAGAGGATCGCGGTGCTGAAACCGTTCCGGGGTCTCCATTATGGCAAATCGCTGGTGATAGCCGGCATACAAGCCGCCCGTAACGCCGGGAATAACGAACCGGTGTATCTACACGCCCAGAAACCAGCCTGTGAGTTCTATCTTGGCATGGGTTTCACCGTTGAGGGAGAAACCTTCATGGAGGCGGATATCCCGCATGTTCTGATGCGGCTATCGGCTGAAGCGGAGTCGGCCTTGCTGGCAACCAGCACCGATATCTGCCCGATCCTACCCTAGGCTCTCCTTAGGACACACCCGCCACCAACCGGTCGTCAACTGGTCGTCAACCGACCGGCCGCCTTCCTTCATAAAACCAAGACCCACCTCTGGGTAGCCAACGTTCAGTACATCTCGTACACCACCATCACCGTGCTGGAGAACTGTAATTCTCCGGTGGGGATTTCCGTTGGCGCATAATCCGCTGCGCCTAGGGATTCAAAGGCTTTCATCACATTACCTAACGCCGCAGTCTGGTAATCGGTAGCATAGGAATCGGTGATCGAAATGGGTTTCCCCAAGGTCAACCCTCCCGCAACCGCATAATCATGGGCTTTCTGCCCAGCTTTCTCCATAGCCAGCTTCCGGCTTTCCGCATAGGCTTGTGAGGGATCCTCCTTATCAAAGGAAATCGATGAAACCGTGATATTGTCGACTATCCCCAGATTGTCCAACAGCTTGCCCAGTAGGGTATCATCCCGATCGATTCCCTTGACCAGAACGGACAATTCCTGGGTTGCCCGTTGTCCAAGCAGGATCTCCTCATCATCAATCCAAGTATAATCGGGATACAAGGTGAGGGACGTGGTGGTGATGTCCGTATCCAGAATGCCGTAGGACCGTGTGATGTCCAGCAACTGGGCCAGCTTTTCGTTGGCTAGGCTCTGGGCATCAGCGGTGGTATCGGCGATTTCGTTCACGGAGATGGAAAACGAAGCCAGATCAGGAGCCACGGTGACCATACCAGTACCCTGGACCGAGACTGTCCGACCGCTGGTGATGGAACGCTGACTCTGGCAACCGGTGGTCACCAGAAGCATCAGAATACCCAACAATACCATGGAAACAATGCTTTTACGCATGTGTGCGCCTCCTTGTGGATTTTCTTGTCGATTCAGGAAAACAATCCGGGTCGTTGCTGTGCATAACGAAGGAAAAAAGCCTGGGCAATCATCATAATACCACTGTCATAGGCGCCTGTCCCCATATTTTCCAACACTTCCTTCACAGGAACACAAAGGATATCCAGTTGTTCATTCGGGTCGAGTCGCTGCGATCCGGTTTTTATCAAACCTTCGGCGAGATAAAACGAGACCCGGTTGTTCATGAAAGCCGGATTTGGATTGGCCGATCCCAGAAGAACGAACTCCCTTTCGCTTTGGCACCCGGTTTCCTCCAGAAGCTCACGCCTGGCCGCATCCTTTGGCGTTTCGCCTGGATCCACGGTCCCGGCCGGAAACTCAATGGTCACCGAACCGCTGCCATGGCGATACTGGCGGACCATAAGGAAGCAGGGTGTCCCGCTAGCATCGCGATACCAGGGAATCACGGTGGCCCACAGCGGCGCGTCGATCTCGATGAAATCGCCTATACGGCCATCGGTCGATTCCCTTTGGACAGTGCCGACATTGAAAATCGGTCCCTGGAAAACCGTTTTGCGCGCTAGCGTTTTCCAAGTCAAGCGTTCGGTATCATGCATGGTGACTACTCCCTTGTACGCCACTGCAGGTCATTGCCTGGCTGAGAAGCACAGCGATACGCGTGAAGGATTGGGCACTGGGACTATCAGAATGCTGTTTGCCATAGTCTTCCCCAGTGTCTCCGGCTTCCCGCAGGGATACTTCCAATGGAATCCGTCCAAGAAATGGAGTACCGGTGGCAGCGGCCATCTTCTCTCCCCCGCCAACGCCGAACAATGGGATATCGGTTCCGCAACAGGGGCAGCGCAATCCACTCATGTTTTCCACCACACCCAGGATGGCGATACCCATTTTGCGGCAGAAGGCAATGCTCCGGCGGGAATCGAGCAACGCCACTTCCTGCGCAGTGGTGACGATGATGGCTCCGGTAAGTTCCGGGACACTTCTGCACAAGGTTATCTGTTCATCACCGGTTCCCGGAGGAGTATCGAAAAAGAGAAAATCCAAAGGCCCCCAGTCAACCCGGGCCAGCAGTTCGTTGATCACCGCGGTTTTCATGGGTCCCCGCCAGACAATGGGATCGCCAGGATTCTCCATGGCGGTATCGATGCCCGCCATCACCAGGCCGGGATGCACCAAGATGGGTTTTATGACGTGGTCTGGGCCGAAACTCTCCAGGGACTGGTGCTCCACGCCCAACATGTTAGCCACATTGGGTCCATGGAGGTCAGTATCCAGAATACCGACTTTATACCCAAGAGCGGCCAACTTGCTGGCAAGATTCACCGTCACGGTGGTCTTTCCCACACCGCCTTTTCCACTCATCACCAGGATTTTCCGGCCAATCGCATCCATGTGGGAACGGATAGCTGTCCGTTGCGCCAGACTTTTCTCAAAATCGATTCCAGGCATCCGCCGTACTCCCTTCATCCCCGCTTCTGATCGCACGGGGACATCTGCGTCAAATGTAGATAAACATCCCGCAAATAGCAAGCGGAAGGTTACCGGGGAGAGAAATTCCCGGCCAAGACGGACCCCAGATGGACAATGGGTCTTATTTTATATTGCCCAACACCTTGAAAGACAGTCCCATTCAATATATAGTAGCATAAGATATTTTGCGTTGATATTGATCAGCGCCATCAATACATCCAAGGAGCACAGCCAATGCTAAATCAGATGCCAAAAGAACTGCTTTTGGAACAGATGAACAATGGACTGATTCTACTGGCACTGGGAATGGGAGTGGTTTTTATCTTCCTGACCTTGTTGGTATTCTCGACAAAGTTTGTCTCATTCGTTATAAGAAGGTTCCTGCCGGAACCGGTTGCACAGAATGTGAGGCCTTCACAGACTATCGCGACGGTTTCCCCCAGAACAGCGGACGGTGAGATCGCTGCGGCCATAGTGGCCGCTGTAGCACAATCCCATCGCGGATAAACAACACAATCGTTCAAGGAGTTTTTATGAAAAAGGTTAAGTTCATGTGCACTGCATTCCGCGACGGATTCCAGTCCGTATACGGAGCCAGGGTGTTCACCAAGGATTTCATGCCGGCTGTCCAAGCCGCCCGTGAAGCTGGAATCACCCATTTTGAAGCCGGTGGCGGGGCACGTTTCCAGTCTTTGTATTTTTATACCAATGAAGATGCTTTTGATATGATGGACCAGTTCCGCAGTGTTGCCGGACCCGATGCCGATCTGCAAACCCTCTCCCGGGGAGTGAATGTGGTTGGTCTGGATTCCCAGCCCCGTGATATCATCAAGATGCATGCTGATCTTTTCAAGAAGCACGGTATCTCCACCATCCGGAATTTCGATGCCCTCAATGATGTGGACAACCTTATCGATAGTGGCCGTTCGATCCATGAAGCCGGATTGCGCCACGAAGTGTGTGTCACCATGATGGCGCTTCCTCCAGGAGCCGTGGGAGCCCATGATCCCGCTTTCTACGAGAAGACCCTGCGCGATATCCTGGACGCCGAGATTCCTTTTGAGTCGGTGTGTTTCAAGGATGCCTCCGGCACCTCCACTCCCCAGATTGTCTACGAGACTATCAAACGCGCGCGCAAGATGCTGGGCAAGGATATCAATATCGTGTTCCACTCCCACGAGACCGCCGGTGTGTCCATCCAGCAGTACATGATGGCTTTGGAAGCCGGTGCCGACCAGGTGGATCTTTCCATGAGCCCGGTGTCCGGTGGTACCTGCCAGCCCGATATCCTCACCATGTGGCACGCTTTGCGCGGAACCCAGTATACCCTCGACATCGATATCGACAAAGTGATGAAGGCCGAGCGGGTCTTTGAGGAATGCATGAAGGACTACTTCCTGCCTCCCGAAGCCAATATGGTCAATCCAATCATCCCCCTGTTCCCCCTTCCGGGTGGGGCTCTCACGGCCAATACCCAGATGCTGCGTGACAATGGACTGATGGACAGGTTCTCCGAAATCACCCTCGCCATGGGCGATGTGATTGCCAAAGGCGGTTACGCTACCAGCGTCACCCCTGTTTCCCAGTTCTATTTCCAGCAGGCCTTCAACAACGTCCTTTTCGGACCTTGGAAGAAGATCGCCGAAGGCTATGGCAAGATGGTGCTTGGATATTTTGGCCGGACCCCGGTCAAACCCGACGCCGAAGTCACCCGGCTCTGCGCTGAACAGCTTAAGATGGAACCAACCTCCGAGAAATGCGTCGATATCAACGACAAGGATCCCAAGAAGGGCCGTGCCGCCGCTATCGCCATGCTGAAAAAGGAGAATCTTCCTGAAACCGAAGAGAATATCTTCATCGCCGCTTCCTGTAAGGAAAAGGGTATCCTGTATCTCACCGGCAATGCCAAGGTGAATGGTGTCCGTTTCATCAGCGATCAGAAGAAAGAGGATGAAGCCAAAGCGCTGGCCTCGGCGAAAGCCGCCGCACCCGCCACACCTGCCGCCAATGCCTACACGGTTACGGTCAACAACAATATCTATGCGGTACAGTTGAATGGTTCCCAGGCGGTAGTCAATGGAGTGGCCTACAACCTCGATGTCAAGGAAGGTATTGCCGCTGTGGCAGTTGCCCCGGTGACCGCTCCTGTAGCCGCCCCTGAGGTTGCCACGATCAGCGCACCGGTTTCTGTGAAAGCCCCGATGCCGGGTCTGATTCTCAGAACCATTGTGAAAGTTGGCGATGTGGTCAAGCAGAACCAACTGCTGGTGGTGATGGAAGCCATGAAGATGGAGAACGAGATCTTCGCTCCCGTGGCGGGAACCGTCACAGAAATCAGGGTCAAGCAGGGCGACCAGCTTGCTTCCGATGACGTTTTGATGGTGATCTCCGCCGAAGGTAAGGCTACTGCCGCCGCACCTGTAGCCGCTGTGGCAAAACCTGTCAGTGCACCGGTTGCCGCTCCAGTGGCTGCTCCCGTGGCCGCTCCCGCTGTGGTTCAGAGCCCATCCCTTCCGACCGGTGGTGTTGCTGTGAAAGCCCCCATGCCGGGACTGGTGCTGCGCATCGAGGCCAAAGTTGGTGCCCATGTGAAGAAAAACGGTCTGGTTCTGGTGATGGAAGCCATGAAGATGGAGAACGAGATCTTCGCTCCCGTTGAAGGCACAATCACGCAGATCTGTGTGAAACAGGGCGACCAGCTGAAGGCAGACGATGTTCTGGCCCTCATCGGTTAAGGGGAAAGCACCATGATCAAACAAGCACTTTTACAATTGTGGGGAACCACCGGATTGGTTGGTTTCCTATCTGAAGGCGGTTGGGGAAACGCAGTCATGATCCTCGTGGGATTCCTGCTCCTCTACCTTGCCATTAAGAAAGGTTTTGAACCCCTTCTGCTCATTCCGATTGGGTTTGGATGCATTCTGGCCAATATCCCCTTCGCCTACATCGCCGGTGTGGACCCTTCCGGAGGCCTCGGGGGAGGAGCTGGCTTCATCAAGATCCTCTATGAGGCCGGTGTTGAATCGGGCTTGTTCCCGATCCTCATCTTCATGGGTGTAGGCGCGATGACCGACTTTGGACCGCTTATCGCCAATCCCAAAACCCTGCTGCTCGGCGCGGCCGCCCAGTTCGGCATTTTCGTGGCGCTGATCGGAGCCTTGGTGATCAGTTTTATTCCTGGCATCAATTTCGATCTCCATGCAGCGGCTTCCATAGGGATTATCGGTGGAGCCGACGGTCCCACAGCTATCTATGTGACCACCCGGCTGGCTCCCGATCTATTGGGATCCATTGCGGTGGCGGCCTATTCCTACATGGCTTTGGTACCTATCATCCAGCCACCCATCATGCGGCTGCTGACCACCAAAGAGGAACGTCTGATCAAGATGGAGCAGCTACGGCCGGTTTCCAAAATGGAGAAGATCCTGTTCCCGCTTTCGGTTCTCACTATCTGCGCTATTCTGCTGCCTTCGGCCACACCGTTGATCGGTGCGCTGATGTTCGGCAACCTGGCCAAAGAGGTTGGGGTTATCAACCGGCTTTCCGACACCATGCAGAACGCTTTGATGAATACGGTCACCATTTTCCTTGGCCTATCGGTAGGTTCGAAAATGCAGGCTGAGAAATTCCTCAACCTGGAAACCCTGGGTATTCTGGCCCTGGGTCTGATAGCCTTTGCATTGGGAACCGCCGGAGGGGTTCTGATCGGCAAACTGATGAACAAGCTTGATCCCAAGCATCCGACCAATCCGCTGATCGGTTCAGCGGGTGTGTCCGCGGTTCCAATGGCCGCCCGGGTATCCAGCAAGGTTGGACAGGAAGCTGATCCCCAGAATTTCCTGCTGATGCACGCCATGGGACCCAACGTGGCCGGCGTTATCGGCTCGGCGGTCGTCGCAGGTGTGCTTCTGGCCGTGGTTCCCTTCATGGAACCGCTGGTGAATGGACTGCGTCCAGCACTTGCCATGTTTATGTGATGGATTGTCCATCGTAGACTGTATCGGGGCTGTTGCAAAAGTCGAAAGACTTAGGCAACAGCCTTTTTAACATATACCAAAACAAGGAAAGCGATGCTACACTGGCCTGTATGGAAAAGAGTGTAGGCCGGCAGGATGTCGCCAAAACCGCGGGGGTATCGGAATCAACCGTATCCCGGGCTCTGAATGACTCCCCGCTGATCAGTGACGACATCAAGAAAAAGGTCCGCCATGTAGCTGAGCAAATGGGCTATTTCCCTTCGCGGACCGCCACGCTTTTTGCCCGGAACAGAAGTTTTGCCATCGGTCTGGTGGTCCCCTATTACCCCAATATCATGCCTTTCACCCGTCCCTATTTCCCCTCCCTGCTGGATGGACTGCTTCTGGGCAGCCTGGAGCATAATTACACCATCAGCATCGTTTTCGAAAACCATCTTGGTAGATACAGATCCTATTATGAACTGATAAACAGCCACAGTTATGATGGCTTGGTTTTCGCCATCACCAAGGACCACTTTCCCGAGATCCAACCCTTGATCGACAAACATCTGCCTTTCGTACTGGTCAATAACTACCAGGAGGGGGCTGCCAGCATCTATGCCCGGCCGGATGTGGGCATGAAGAAAGCTTTTGACCATGCCCATTCCCTTGGACATCACCATATCGGCTACATCACCGGAGATCTGCAGTTCAAGAACGGCAAGGACCGTCTGGCTGCCTTTGAGACCCTGGCAGGGGAATACCATTGCACCACCACTATTGTGGAGGGAGACTTTTCCCGTAGTTCAGGGTTTGATGCTTTTCCCCAGTTGCAGAAAGGGCCATCTCTGGTTATGACAGCCAGTGACCGGCAAGCCTTCGGATTTCTGCAAGCCTGCAGCGAGCACAACAGGAGAGTTCCCCATGATATCTCCGTCATCGGGTATGACAACTTCCAGCCAGCGGGAACCAGCAACCCACCCCTCACTACCGTCAACCATCCGATTACGGAAATGGGAAAGGAAGCTGTCTTGATGTTGGTTGGCATGATCGAGATGGGAAAAAGCGGGCAGCAGAAGTGGGTGGACACCGACTTTTTCATCAGGAAATCCACTATGGAATGGGGAGGCTGAGGTTTGAAGCTTGTCATGATAGGGTGTGGAGGCATGGGAACCTACCAAGCCAGGAAATTCTGTGAATTGGGCGCCCAGATTGTGGGGGCCATTGACCATAACGATAGCCATCGCCAGACATTCTGTGAAACGTATCATGTTGATGAAGCCTATTCCTCAATGGAGGATATGGTTCATTTCATAGGAAAAGCAGATGCGGTGAGCTGCTGTCTTCCCAATAATCACCATCTTGAATGCTGCCAGCTTGCCGCGCAGAACAAGCTCGCCATCCTCTGTGAGAAACCCCTGTGTGCTTCGCTTCAGGAGGCGGACATCCTTTATCCACTTTCCAACGAACGTCCTTTCATGGTCAACTTCTCCAAGCGCAGTACCCAGGCCGTTGCCGCCGTCCAGACTTGGCTGGCAACACAGGAGCCTGGGGCATTGGAACAGGTTGAGATCGCCTACCTGCAGAGCTGGCAACAAAGCCATATCTGGGGTGATCCAGAACAGGAATTCCGCTGGAAATGGCGCTTGCTGCCTTCCTACAATCCATTCGGTTGCCTTGGGGATCTTGGCAGCCATCTGCTGGATTTACTGTACTTTCTGTTTGACAGTGTTCATTTTGAGAAAACCTTGCTTGCTGCATATGCCCAAGAGACCTTGGTTGAGTACCAGGGAAGGCTGCTTCTTGACCAGAACATTCCGTGTACGCTTACCTGTTCCTATCGCCACCCTGAATGGAGCGACTGTCTACAACTGACCATACATACCAGAAAAGGAATTTTATCTCTCAATACCACTGAGGACAGGAAAATGGTCCGTTTTGTGGCGAAAACCGGAGAAACCACCCTGATAGCGGGAAGTCCTGTGCGTTCAACCTATGAACGTTTCATGGATTGGGTGGAAACGGGAGAAACCGGGAAACCGGATTTTCAGGATGGATACAGGGTCCAGGCCCTTCTGGAAGAGATGATGGAATGAGTATAACCATTGGCGCTTTGGTTTCCGCCCAGGAAATCACCCCAGAATCGCTAGCTGGATTGAAGGATATGGGCTTCGAGGGAATCAGTATCAGCTTCTGGGAACAGATTGGCAAAACCGACCTTGCATCGTTGGCTAAAATTGCCGACAAAGCCCAGCTCCCGGTCACAGCGCTCTCAATCTGGGGCAATCCCCTAGCCAACGACCTGACCCTCGCTGGCTGGAAAACCCTCATCCAGAGTGCCTCCCTGTTCGGAAAACCTTTTGTCACGGGATTTGCGGGCCGTATCCCCAATGGTAGTGTGGAAGAGTCTCTTATGCGATGGAAACAGGTCTTCTCTATGCTGTTGGAAGATGCCTATCACTTCGATTGCCGGGGCCTCCTCATGGAAAACTGCCGTATCGGTGATGTCTGGAAACGGGGCAAATGGAATATCGCCATCAATGATGCCGCCTGGGAACTTCTCTTTTCCACTTTGGATGATGAGAAACTGGGCTTGGAATGGGAGCCTTGCCACCAGGTGGAATCCATGGTGGATCCCCTGCCACAGCTGGAACGCTGGAAAAACCGCATACTACATGTGCATGGCAAGGACGCCCATATCGATTGGGATTTTCTACATACCATCGGTCTCTATTCCCCCCAGAAAGCCATCTTCCCCACGCTTCCGGGCAAGGGTGACACGGATTGGAAAGCCTTGATCCAGATACTGTCTAAAAGCGGTTTTTCAGGAAGCATTGATGTGGAAACGGAGGAACCCTCTTTCTTTACCAATCCCACGCAGAAAGCAGAAGCCCTGGCCTACCTGAAAGCCTGCCGCTTGTAGACCTTTGAATATTTTTCCTTGCTAAAGGGTAAAACCGTGGTATCATAGTGGCATATTACATGGTTAATGTGGTTTTTTACGCCATATTATGCACGTGCGTGCATAGGAGGAATCATGACCCCGATAGCATATGGTATGATTGGAGGAGGAAGCGGGGCTTTCATCGGTGATGTACACCGGAAAGCGATACGCATGGATGGCCTCGCAGTCTTGAAAGCCGGCTGTTTCTCACGTGATGCAGCCAAATCGAAGGCTTTCGGTGCACAGCTGGGTATAGATGAAGACCGTCTCTATGCCGACTATCATGAAATGGCAGATAAGGAAGCAAAACGGAGCGATGGCATCAGATTCGCGGTCTGTGTGACTCCCAACGCCTCACACTATGAAGTCTGCAAGGCCTTCCTTTCCAAGGGAATCCATATTGTGTGTGATAAACCGCTGACCTGGACCATCCAACAGAGTGAGGAACTGGTCCAGCTGAGCAGGGAGAAACATCTTTTATTTGCCGTTACCTATACCTACACCGGGTATCCTGCGGTAAAACAGATGCGCAAGATGGTACAGGAGGGCATGCTGGGTAGAATCCGGTTCGTCAATGCCGAGTATCCGCAGGACTGGCTGGGCAACCCCGTTGATGAACACAGTACGATAGCCCCCTGGCGCATGGATCCAAAGGTATCGGGAAGTTCCAACTGCCTCGGAGACATCGGAAGCCATATAGAGAACATGGTGGCAACCGTCACCGGCCTCAAAATCCAGCGCGTCTGTGCCCGTCTTGACTCCCTGGTCGAAGGCCGCACCCTGGATGACAATGCCTCTGTGATGGTCGAATATGAGGGAGGAGCGAAAGGCCTCTACTGGTCAAGCCAGATTGCCTTCGGATACGACAATGCCCTGCGTATCAGGATTTTTGGCGAAAAAGGTGGCCTCGAGTGGGCGCAAGAGGATCCCGACCACTTCTTCTTTACTCCCAGCAACAGCCCAAAACAGAAATGGAGCCGTGGGCGCGACCAGTTCGCCCCCGAAGCACAGAAGTACTCGCGCATCCCCTCTGGACACCCCGAGGGACTCTTTGAGGCCTTCGCGAATATCTATAAACCCTATGTGTTGGCTCTGGACAAGCAATTGGCAGGAGAAAAGCTTCTGGCCTCCGATTTGGACTTCCCAAGGGTGGAAATGGGGCTGGAAGGTGTGGTTTTCATCAACAAGTGCGTGGAGAGCAGCAAGAAAGGCTCTGTGTGGATCAACATATAAAGCAAGAGGAGATACTACCGTGGCAAGAATGGTGACGATTTTTACCGGACAGTGGGCTGACCTTCCGTTTGAGACTATGTGCAAGACGGTCAGCGGGATGGGTTACGACGGAGTGGAGATCGCCTGTTGGGGTGATCACATGAACGTGGAAAAGGCCGCAAAAGATCCGGCTTATGTACAGGAGAAAAAAGCCATCCTTAAAAAATACCATCTTGGTTGCTATGCACTTGGAAACCACCTGGCGGGTCAATGTGTGGGCGATGCCTTTGGCGACCCCCGTTTGTCTGGTTTTGCTCCGAAAAACCTAGCCGGTGATGACAAGGCTATCAGATCCTGGGGCATACAGCAGATGGAATATACCGCCCAAGCCGCGAAAAACATGGGGGCCAAGGTGGTGACCGGTTTCATGGGTTCGCCCATCTGGAAGTATTTCTACTCCTTCCCCGCCAATTCAGACCAGCTCATTGAGGATGGGTATCAAGAGATCTACGACCTGTGGACTCCGATTCTGGATGAGTTCGACCGGCAAGGTGTACGGTTCGCCCTTGAGGTCCACCCCTCAGAGATCGCCTACGACTACTACAGTACCGTCAAGCTGCTGGATACCTTCAAACACTGCCCCACTCTTGGCTTGAACTTCGATCCCAGCCACCTGCAGTGGCAGGGTGTGGATCCAGCGCTCTTCTTCCGTGATTTCGCCTCGTCCATCTACCATGTGCATATCAAGGACAGTGTGGTCAAACTTGATGGAAGAAGCGGTATCCTAGGCTCCCACCTCCCCTTCGGCGATCTTAGGCGGGGTTGGAATTTTGTGTCTCCCGGCCATGGCGATGTGGACTTCGACATGATCATCCGCGAGGCCAATGCAGCCGGCTATCACGGGCCCCTTTCGGTTGAGTGGGAAGACAACGGCATGGATAGGCTGTTCGGTGCCAAGGAAGCGCTTGAAATGGTGAGAAATATTGATTTTGAACCTTCAAACGTTGATTTTGATGGAGCGATGGAGAATTGATGGACGAACCTGCGGTCCTTTTGGAATTGGAAGGGATAACCAAGGAATTCTCATCTGTCCGGGTTCTTGACCGGGTTTCCTTTGGCATACAATCCGGTGAGATCATGGGTCTGATCGGGGAGAATGGCGCCGGTAAATCAACCCTGATCAAAATCATCAGCGGCATCTACCAAAAGACGGAGGGCACCATCCGCCTCGGGGGAAAGGTGATTGCTATCCCTGATTACATCACCGCCAAGAACCTGGGAATCGGCATCGTTCCCCAAGAGTTCAACCTGATCAACTATCTTACCGTGTATGAGAACATCTTCCTTGGGAATGAAATACACAAAGGTCTTTTTCTAGACAAAAAAGCCATGCGCCAGAAGGCCGCTCAGCAGCTTTCCGTGTTGAAGATGCCCCTGGATGTCGACAAAATGGTCAGCGGGCTCTCGGTTGCCGAGAAACAGATGGTGGAAATCGCCAAAGCCATGGTCTTGGATGCGCGTATCCTGATCTTCGACGAACCAACCACCACATTGACCGGCGTGGAGGTTCAAACCCTCTTTGGTTTGATGCGTGAGCTTAAGCAAAAGGGTGTGACCATGCTGTTCGTCTCGCATAAGCTGCAGGAGATCCTGACCATCTGTGACCGGGTTGCCGTACTCAGGGATGGAAAACTGGTCAGTGTCGACCGCGTTGAGGATCTGAGTACCCAGATCCTGGCTAAGAAAATGGTTGGCCGTGATTTCAGTCAGGTATTCCCCAACAAGATCGATAGCAGTGGACAGCCGGTTGTTCTGGAGGTTGAGCATCTTAGCTCGGGAACACTGCTCAAGGATGTGTCATTTTTCCTGCGTAAAGGAGAAATCCTTGGTTTTGCCGGCCTGGTGGGAGCCGGTCGTACCGAAACCATGGAAGCATTGATGGGACTGAGGAAAAGCGAGAGCGGTACGGTACGGATCAACAGCAAGCCAGTCAGAATCCGTACAGCCAAAGATGCGGTGGCCTGTGGCTTGGGATATATCAGCGAAGACCGTCAAGGCAAGGGGATTGTCATGAACTATGATATCCCCAAGAACATCACCCTCATCTCCTTGAAAGAGAAATATGTGAGAAATGGCTTGATCGACAAGAAGGCTGAACTGGAGACAAGTGGGCATTATATCAAAGAGTTCAACATTGTCGCCGCCTCCAAACACTCTCCATTAAGATTTTTCAGCGGTGGCAACCAGCAGAAGGTCTATCTATCGCGCTGGATGGATACCGACCCGAAGATACTCATCCTTGACGAGCCGACGCGGGGTATCGACATCAATTCGAAGCGGGAAATCTACGGATTCATCCATCGCCTCGCCCAGGATCAGATCAGTTGCATCCTTGTCTCCTCTGAGATGGAAGAGGTGATCGGCATGTGCGACCGGGTCTATGTCATGCGCGAGGGAAAGATAGCGTTCTGTCTTGAGAAAGAACAGATTACTGAGGAAAACATTGTCTTCAATGCCACGGGAATAAAGAAGGTATAGAGCAAGATGGGTGAAAACAAAATCGCTACCTATTTTCGGACATTCCGGTTCAAGGACCATTCACTGGGGATGGCATTCATCATCCTGATGGTGGTTGCCGCCATCGTCGGGTGGCCAAACTTCCTGAAGATCAGGAATCTGACCAACGTTCTCAGGCAGATATCCTACACAGGTATCATAGGGCTGGGAATGACGCTGATCATCATTTCGGGAGGAATTGACCTTTCAGTGGGATCGATGGCCGCCTTTGTAGGAGGCATCTCCATCTTCTTCCTCAACCTGTTTGGTCCCACATCGATTCTCGGGATAGTGCTTACCTTCCTGTTCGCCTTGGTATTCGGGTCGGTCTGCGGTGCCCTCAACGGCGTCATGGTGGCAAAGTTCAAAATGGCTCCTTTCATCGTAACCTTGGGTACCATGTCCATTTTCCGCTCCCTGATCCAGTATTTCTCCAATGCAGGCACCATCCTTTCGGGAAATATGGATTACGGGAAGCTGGGCAGCGGTATGCTTCTTGGGCTTCCCATCCCGGTATGGTGCTTTCTGATAGTGGGAGCAGCCTTGCACATCCTGCTCAACCATACCAGCTTCGGCCGCTACCTTTGCGCAACGGGAAGCAATGAACAGGTTGCCAAATACTCGGCGATCAATGTTCTAGTGGTGAAATTCCTACCCTATGCCATCACCGGCTTCACGGTGGGCATCACAGCGGTCATGTGGTCGAGCAGGCTCAACTGCATCAATCCAAGTGACTGCTCTGGATATGAGATGGATGCCATTGCGGCTGCTGTCATCGGCGGTACATTGATGAGCGGTGGCAAGGGAAGCATCATCGGTACGATGATGGGAGCCGTCATGCTTGGCATCATCAACAACATGCTTGTCATGGGGGGTATCAGCGCCTTCCTGCAACAGGCCGTCAAAGGATTCGTGATTATCGTGGCGGTACTGCTTCAGTACAACAACGGTAACAAATAAACAGGAGGAATGGAAATGAGAAAAGCATTGGTATTGATTCTCTGCCTGGTCTTCTCAGTTGGCTTGGTCCTTGCCCAAGGTGTCCCGGAAAAAGCAAGTATTCCCAAAATAGGTATCGCAGTGCCATCCCCTGACCATGGTTGGACCGGTGGTATTGGCTGGTGGGCTGACAAGGCTGTCAAGGAACTCGAGGCGAAGTATCCTGGCAAGTATGAGTTCAAGGTTCTGCATGCTGATGGCTATGCCAAGCAGATCTCCGATGTCGAAGACCTGATGGTTTGGGGCATGGACTATCTGGTGATCCTTCCCCACGAGTCCGCTCCTCTCACCCCGGTAGTCAAGGAAGCCCATACTGCGGGAGTCAAATGCATCGTTGTCGACCGCGGCCTCACGGATACCTCGTTCGGGTATGTCAACCTTGCGGGAAACAACTCCGGGATGGGCAAAGTCTCCGGCATATTCATGCGTGACTATATGAAGGCCAACAAGCTGACCAAGTATGTCGCCATGGGTGGCATGCCGGTGGTTATCGACGGCGAGCGCATGACAGCCTTCTTTGATGAGATGACCAAGGACAGTTCTCTGGTCAATCTTGCCGGTGGAAGAAGCTATGACTTCGCGGACTGGTCAACCCAAAAAGGCTTGGAGCTCATGGAAAACTACATCCAGAAATATCCTGAGATCCACGCGGTCTTCTGCCAGGACGACGACGTCATGACCGGAGTTCTGCAGGCCATCAAGGAGAGCGGGCGCAAGGACATCAAGTTGGTCTTCGGTGGTGCCGGTTCCAAGGCAGCCTACGAAATGATCATCAACAATGACCCGTTGGTAAAAGCCACGGCTACCTATCACCCGTCAATGGTGTATGACGCCATCATGTACTGTCTCGACGTGGTCGAAGGCAAAAAGAGCAGCGCCTTCCATACTGAGAAATCGCCGACAGCGGTTGTGCTGCCCTCTGTATTGGTGGACAAGAGCAATGTCATGGATTATTACGATAAGGATTCTGTGTTCTAGACATCACTGGATGCACTGAACGCCCTGGGGTTGTTGGATGTCCAACAGCCCCTTTTTTGCTTGTACCTCTACTGTTTTTCATCTATGATTGCTCCATGGAATACGTTATCGTTGCCAGCGTCCTCCTGCTTTTCCTACTTTTCCTTGGTTGGAATGCTTTTTTGTGGGGCTACCATGACAAATATACCGAGCCTGTCGAACCCCAGCTGCAGAGGGTGTTCGATGAGCGGTGCCTGCCTATCGAGCTGGTGCATACCCCCGCTTCCGGTAAAGCGTTGATCATGGTGCATGGCTTTCCGTCCACCCCCCACTCCTACCGCTATGCTGCCCAACGGGCCTTCGAGGCTGGCTACGATGTGTTCGCTCCCCTGCTCCCGGGGTTTGGCACCCAACCGGAGGACCTGTACGGGACCTCGTTTACCCAATGGTATGGTTATCTGGTGCGGGTGTATCGGGAGAAACGGGCGGCCTACCGCTTTCTGGGGGTGGTGGGAACTTCCATGGGAGGGGCGATGACCTTGCGCATCGGCGAGGATTTCTGTGGAAAACCGGAAGCCCCCGATGCCCTGATCACGGTGGCCGCTCCAGTATTCCTCAACAATCTCAGGCTGCGGACCGTGAAACGCTGGAACCTATATGTGATGCGCACTGCCGCGCTTTTCATACCAGCGTTAAAAGCCGACATCTACCGGGGTGGTACCCAGGTGAACGATGGCGATGAATTGTGGATCGGTTATCGGGGATTGTTCATCCGGGGTGGATTGAGTCTCATGAAAGCCTTGCAACCGATAAAACGTAATCTGGGACGCATCACCTGTCCGCTGCTGTGCTTCCATGATACCGGCGACAAGACCGTTCCCTATCGCAATCTTGGCTTCATCACAACCCATGTCAGGGCCCTGCCCTGCATAGAGCGGACGGTCCATATGACCGCCTCTCACAACAAACACTGTCTGCTGATGTACCGCTCGGTTCAAAAAGACCTCACCGATGAGATTTTGGATTTCTGTGGAAAAGCCGACCATACGCTGCAAAAGGAGTAACCCATGCACAAGAGAACCGATTACATCAGCTGGGACGAATATTTCATGGGAGTGGCGCTTCTCTCTTCCCAGCGCAGCAAGGACCCCAACACTCAGGTGGGGGCCTGTATTGTCAACCCGGACAAGAAGATTGTGGGAGTTGGGTACAATGGATTCCCGGCAGGCTGCAACGACGATGAGCTTCCCTGGAACCGGGAGGGAGCCTACCTGGATACCAAATATCCATATGTGTGCCATGCTGAGTTGAACGCGATCCTCAACAGCATCTCGCGGGATCTCAAGCATTGCACCCTCTACGTGGCGCTCTTTCCGTGCAACGAATGCGCCAAAGCGATCATCCAATCCGGTATCAAAGAAGTGGTCTATCTCTCTGATAAATATGCGGGAACCGACAGCGTGATCGCTTCCAAACGGATGTTCCAACAAGCCAGCGTGACCTTCCGCCAGCTCAAGCTGGACCGCAAGACGCTTGAAATCTCTTTCACCGATATCAAGGAGTGACTTTCCATGACTGACAGACACAACGGCATTCTCGTGGTATGCCTGAACCCTACCTTCCAGCGGACCATGGTGTTCGAACATTTCTGGGAAGGTGAGGTGAACCGGTGTTCCCAACACTATATAGACGCTTCGGGAAAAGGGGCCAATGTGGTCAGGGTGGTCACCCAGCTGGGAGGACAGGCCAGATTGCTCAGCCATCTGGGTGGGTCCAAACTACAGGAGATGCTGGATTTGCTGGATAGCGAGCATATCCAGGCCGTGTGGACCGATTCCCACAGTCCGATCAGGACCTGCACCACCGTGATCAACCGGGAACGCGCCACCACTACTGAACTGGTGGAGGAACCTGAACCAGTGGGGACCGGCACCGATGCGGCGATACGCGCCCTGTATACCCGCGAATTATCCCAAGCCGGCATCGTGGTCTTTTCCGGGACACGGGCGAAAGGCTATACCCCCGGTCTCTATCCCGATTTCGTGCGCGAGGCCAAAGCCCTGGGAAAATGCGTCATCCTGGATGTCAAAGGATCCGACCTCACTGACAGTCTGGTGTTCAGACCCGATGTGATCAAACCCAACCTGAGCGAATTCGCCGCCACCTTCATGAGTGGCCAGGTAGTGAAGGAACAGGATGGATCGTCGGAACTGAAGAACATGGTAACCACTATCATGGAACAGGTGTACGGCACCTATGGTATCTCCACGGTCCTCACGCGGGGGAGCCACAGTGTCTGGTTGTTCGACAGCGAGGGCTTCTGTGAGCTGCCGGTGGAAAAAGTGGAGGCGGTGAACACCATTGGCTGTGGCGATGCGGTCACCGGCGGTATGGCCCACGCCCTATCCCAGGGAGCCACCTTGCGCCAGGCGGTTGGCTTGGGTTTGGTATGCGGGGGGAAAAACGCCCAGTACCTGCGGTTGGGCATACTGCCCAGGTGAGCATCCCGGCAATTGGAACGCATATTTCAGCAATAGAACCAAAAAACGTGGCATCCATCATATTGATATCCCAATATTTCGGAAAATGCTATTTTTCTCCGATAAATAAATCTTATACCGAAATATGTTGGGGTGGAAGTTTTCTGTTCCACCACGATATTCTTTGACATAACGGGAACTCACCATATATACTGATTCCACGAGTCGGAGTGATCCATCGATCCTAGACTGATGGCTTCCGGTACGTTCCCAATCACAAGGAGATCACAATATGAAGAAGATCCTGATTCTCGTTCTGATGTTTTCTTTGATCGCCGGACTGGCCTTTGGCGCAGGCGAACAGGAAGTCGTGGCAGCTAAGGGCAATGTAGTCAAAATAGCGCTCATCATTGAGAACACTATCGATGACAAGGGGTGGTGCCAGGCGATGCATGATGGAATCCTTGCGGCCCAGAAGGAAAATCCCGGACGCATCGAATACAGCTACAGTGAGAAGATGAAGCCCGTCGATGCCGGTTCCGCCGTATTGCAGTATGCCGGACAGGGGTACAATGTCATTATCGGACATGGCGCGCAGTATAAAAACCTCATCACCGAGATGGCTGCCGATTATCCCAACATCACCTTCGCTTTCGGAACCAGTTCCGATATCGTCGGACCCAATGTGTTCTCCTACATGCCTGAGAGCGAAGAGACCGGGTATCTCAATGGTCTGATCGCCGGCATGCTCACCAAGAGCAACACCATCGGACTGATCGGTCCTGTGGACGGTGGCGATGCTGCCCGTTACAATCGTGGATTCGTTCTAGGGGTGAAGGCCGTGAACACCAAGGCCATCATCAATGTCGCCCATACCGGTAGCTTCTCCGATTTTGTGAAAGCCACTGAAGTCGCCCAGAACCAGATCGTCTCTGGCGCCGACATGCTCACGGGTTCTTCCCAGCAGGCTCTCGGTGGATTGCGCGCTGTCGCTGAATACAAAGACAAGGATATCTGGTGGGTGGGTCAGGACCTTGCCCAGATCTCCATTCCCGAAGGCTACAAAGTGCTTGCCGCTTCTTCGTACAATTACGCGGCGGTTATCAACACCATGCTGAAGAAGCTGGACGCCGGTATCAAGGGTGGCGAATGCATCCCCATGAACTTCAACAACAATGGATTTGTGTTCAAGTTCAACGAAGCCACCAAGGGCAAGATCACTCCCGCTATTGAAGCCAAGGTCAACGAAGCCCTGAAATCCTTCCAGGCCACTGCCGGAAGCGCGGCCGTGAAAGATTGGAAAGCGGTGGATTACAAAAAGATCAACTAGTGGTAATCGCCTGAAGTAGTATGTGTAACCGATTCCTGCATGGTGATGGACCTCTCCGTGCAGGAATTTTCAGTTTAGCCGACTGGTTCTTTACGGAGGCCTATGCATGGAACAAACAACAAAAGCGATCACCAGTCTCCGCATGGAGCATATAACCAAACGGTTCCCCGGTGTTCTCGCCTGCGACGACATCTCATTGGATATCGGAAAAGGGGAAGTGCTCGCTCTGGTAGGTGAGAATGGAGCGGGTAAAACCACGCTCATGAACATCCTGATGGGGTTGTACCACCCCGATGAGGGTAGAATCTTCATCAATGGCCAGGAAGTCCACTTCCGGACTCCAAACGATGCCTTCGCCTATGGTATCGGCATGGTCCACCAGCAATACATGCTGGTTCCCAATATGACCGTGGTGGAAAACATAGCCTTGGGATACAAACAGGCCTGGAAGGTGGCCAAACTGGATCTTGCCATGGTGCGCAGCCAGATTGGGGAGATCGCGGCAAAATACAGCCTGTCGGTTGATCCCGATGCCTTTATCTGGCAGCTTTCCGTAGGTGAGCAACAGCGGGTGGAATTGGTCAAGACCCTTTGCCTGGGGGCCAGGTTCCTCATCCTTGACGAACCCACCAGCGCCTTGACTCCCCAGGAGACGGATGACCTCATCGTCCTGCTTAAGAAGATGGCTGGAGAATTATCGATCATCTTCATAAGCCACAAGCTCCAGGAGGTAAAGGACCTGTCCAACAAGGTCGCCATCCTCAGGCATGGCGCCGTGGTGTTCCAGGGCAATACCGCAGAGCATACCTCCTCCGATATCGCCGCCCTGATGACCGGCCATGAGGTGGTTCTTCCCCACAACGATGCTCCTGCCTGTGTGCTGGGGCCCATGTTGCAGCTGAAAAACCTGAAAGTGCGCAGTGACCGTGGATTCCTGGCTTTGGACGATCTTTCCCTGTATATCTGCAAAGGCGAGATCGTGGGCTTGGCGGGGGTTTCCGGAAATGGCCAGCGTGAGCTTGCTGAGGTCATCAACGGTCTGCGCAAGGTGGAATCAGGGTCGATCATTTTCGATGGCCAGGATATCACCCACCACAATCCCCAGCAGGTCATAGCGGCCGGCATGGGGTATATTCCCGAAGAACGCAATACCGAAGGCATCGTGCCCTCTTTTTCCCTTAAAGAGAATTTCATCCTCAAAGACAACGATGCTCCACAATTCTGCCGGCATGGTTTTCTCAACAAGAAGGAGATCAACCGGAACGCCGAGGAATTGCGGGAGAAATTCGATATCCGCAGTGCGAATGCCGACATCGCCGCTGGATCCCTTTCGGGAGGGAATATCCAGAAGGTCATTCTTGCGCGCGAGATATCCCGGAATCCCAAGTTTCTCGTGGCCGTCTACCCTACCCGTGGCCTGGATATGGGGGCTGCGGAGTTCATCCACAAGCAGCTTCTGCAAAAACGCAATGAAGGGGTCGGTATATTGTTGATTTCCGAAGAACTGGAGGAGATCACCAATCTTTCCGACCAGGTCGCGGTGATTTTCAAGGGAAAGATCCAGAAGGTCATCCCAAGCAGCGAAGCCAGCCGGAGACGCCTGGGGATACTCATGGCAGGAGTGAAAGATGACGAAGAGATTTAAAGTCGGATATATGGCTGCCGTGGTGGTCCTGTCCATCCTTGCCGCCATGGGTATCGGAGCGGTTATCCTGCTGGCGATCGGCGCCGATGTATTCAAAACCTATATGGTCATACTTACCGAACCGCTCAAGAACAAGATCGGCATCACCGAGGTTCTGCTGAGAACCATACCGCTTACCATCATTGCCTTGGGCATCACCGTGGCCTATCGGAGCGGAATCATCAACATCGGCGCTGAAGGCCAGATGGCGATGGGCATTCTGAGCACCACCGCGATCGCCCTGCTGTTCCCCGATCTCCCCCGGGGAGTCCTTATTCCTTTCGCGATTCTGGCCGGTGCGGTGGGAGGGGGTATCTGGGGCTTCATCCCGGGCTTCCTCAAAGCGAAACTGGAAGTCAGCGAGTTGCTCTCCACGGTCATGCTCAACTACATAGCCGCCCAGCTGTACACCTTTTTCCTGCGGGGACCGATGCTTGACCCCGCGGAACTCACCACCGGAAGCGGAACCCCCCAGTCGATGCGGCTTACCCGCAATCTGGATCTCACCCGCCTGATACCGGGAACACGGATCCATACCGGAATCTTCATCGCCCTGGCCTTGGCGGTGGTGATCTATCTGATACTGTGGAAAACCAGTTTCGGATACAAGATGCGGGCAGCCGGAGCGCAGGAACGGGCGGCACGCTATGGCGGCATCAATGTTCCCCGCTATCTGATCATCGCCATGATCATCTCAGGAGCCTTCGCGGGCATGGCTGGCGCGATTGAAATCGCCGGGGTACACCGCCGGGCGATCGAAGGTGTGACCTCGGGTTACGGGTTCTCAGGTATCGTGGTGGCTTTGTTCGGCGGTTTGCATCCCGCGGGAATTGTTCCAGCGGCATTCTTTTTCGGTCTGCTCATCTATGGAGCGGACATGACCCAGCGTCTGGTGGGGGTCCCCGCCAATATGGTGCAGGTGCTTCAGGGCATCATCATCCTGGTGATTGTCTCCTCGAAAATGATCATCGCCAATCCCTACCTCATGCATCGGATGGAAGCCAAGTGGCAGAATCTCACCGGAAAACTCCATAAGGAGGTGAAAGCATGATTACTTTTATCGCCAATACACTTTCACTGGGAATCCCCTTCTCTGTCGCGCTGCTGATCGCGAGTCTGGGTGAGACGTTCAACCAGCGGGCGGGAATCTTCAATCTGGGTTGCGAAGGCATCATGGCCATGGGAGCCTTCATCGGCATGTTGATCCCCTACTCCGTTGGACAGGGCAGTGAGGTTCCGGAAATCTACAATTATATCGGTTTGGTCCTGGCTAGTGGCGTAGGCGCCCTTTTAGGACTGTTCTTCGGAGTGGTGGTGGTTTCCTTCCGCGCTCCCCAGGGAATCGCTGGGATAGGCTTGCAGATGTTCGGTGTGGGTACCGCGGGAACCTTGTTCCGCCATTTCGTGGGAGGAACCCAAAGCATCCCCACTATCGGGGTGGCACCTATTCCCGGTCTTTCCAGGATACCCTTGATCGGTCAGATCCTGTTCAACCACAATCCGATGGTGTATGTGGCTTTCCTGATGGTGCCCATAGCCTGGTATGTGCTGTTCAAAACCCCCTGGGGATTACGCGTGCGGGCCGTCGGCACCCATCCCCGGGCGGCCGATTCCATCGGTATCCAGGTGAACCGGGTCCGCTTCCAGGCATTAGCGGTGGGTGGTGGCATGGCGGGTTTGGCCGGAGCCTATCTTGCCACGTGCCAGGTGGGTATGTTCAGTGACGAGATTATCGCGGGGCGGGGTTTCATCGCTGTCGCGCTGGTGTATTTCGGCCGTTGGAGTCCGGTGCGGGTCATGGGTGGCGCTTTGCTGTTCAGTCTAGCGCAATCCCTGCAATTAGCCATCCAGGGGCTGGGAATCGATTTCCCCTACGAGTTCCTGGTCATGCTACCCTACGTGCTGGTTATCCTGGTGCTTACCGTCTCACATAAATCGCAGCATATGGGTCCCACGGCGCTAGGCAAGCCCTTCAACCGGGAGATACGCACCTGATAGCTGGCAGGTGGTTTCTCCTATAGTTCATGGACTGTATAGCCTTCGTACCGTAGATCCAGGCACTGCGCGAGTTGCGCTGCCGCCGTATCAAGCTCGGACTGGGTGACCCTGCCGATGGCCAGACCCACATCGTCAATGGTGAAGTAGGCTTTGTCTCCTTCGGTACGCATATGCCATCCCGCCACGCATTGGCCATCGAACAGCAGCATGCCCGGATTATCCACAGACTTCCAGAAGTACCGGTACAATTGTTTGCCCTGCACCAGGTAGTTGCGTTCCGCCAGCTGTAGGAAGGGGTCGTTGGGCGGTAAGAGACGCACGCCTTCGGGCAGCATCCGCCTCTGGGTGAACTTCCCGGCATCCTCCTCGAGTATCCAGCTATCCCGGTGTTGGCATTCCACCCGAACCAGCCAGCCTTGGATAGTGGCCCACATATTGGCGGCTTGTTCACGGCAGATACCGGCCCACTGGGAAAAGCCTTCCTCCGTGGCCGGTCCGTAGCAGTGCAGATAGCGCCGCAGCAGTTCCATCTGGGCTTGATGATCATCGGCTTCAGTTGCCAAAGGAATCGGCTTTCCCAGGAAATCGGCGGTGAGCATATAGGTGGGGAGCGCCTTTTGCCACTGGGCGTAGCATACCACCCCGGTAAGAGCCACCACCTTGAGGATGTGGCGTACCAGACTCTCCCCCAGAAGCACTCCCTGGCCATAATCGGAAGGCCAGCGCCACACTTCCTGTTCGGCAGAGGAAAAATGGTCCTCGAGCTCCAGGGAAAGCGCTTTCTCCAATTCGTCCTGGGTAAGAGCGCGGCCTTGCAGGACACTGTCCAGAGCGTGCAGCACCAGGTTGAACAGGCGGTCGGCATTCATATCGGCCGCCATGAGAGCCGGTTCACAACCAGTCATGAAATGGCGGATCCAAGTCTCGTTGGTGGGAAGAATAGCCCTGGTGAATACATTGATATCCGCTACAGGAAAAATCCAGGGCGCGCCACGCAGGCTCCACATCTGCACCAGGGTCTTCTCCTGGGTCATCGCACGGACCAGCCTTTCCTGGGAATACTGCGCCACCCTGAGCGCCAAGACCATACTGGCCTGGTTGTCCAGAGTGTTTGGGATTCCACAGGCTCCACAGACGGCAACCAGCTGTTCAGCAGGAACCTTCACAGCCAGATGCTGCTGTTCCATCCGGAAAGCCAATACTTCAGATTCCGTCGTGTGGATCGGTTGGCGTATCAATGGTGAGACCTCCTTGCGGCATAAGATATTATCAATATCATCGCCCGTAACGGAGAATAAAGCAACCCCGGTTTTCGCATCATGTTGCAACACTGAAAGCCTGAAAATCATTGACAATTTCCACTGCTCGTATAGAATCGTCTATGTAATGATAGTATCACAGTCAGGTGCATCGAAACTGCTCTAGCAGATAACCGAAGGCATACTCCATATTCATCTGCCACACGCAGGGATGCAGGTACTAAGCGGCTAATCATTGACATCAAGCTTTTCGCATTCCATGGGCAGAAGGGGAACTCCAAGGCTCCTCTTTTACTTTATCCGATGCGATTGGCGTTGGTATTGAACTGATGAGGAGGCCCTCCTGTGTACACTTTCACGGTCAATGGCAAAAAAATCACTGCAGAACAGGATAAAAAGCTCCTTCGCTTCCTACGCGACAATCTAGCTTTGACAGGAACCAAGGATGGTTGCAGCGAAGGCGCCTGCGGAACCTGCACGGTCATCATCGATGGAAAAGCCACCAAAGCCTGTGTGCCCACGCTTTCCAAACTCGAGGGCAAATCCATAGTGACCATCGAAGGCCTTTCAGAACGTGAACAGGCCGTGTATTCCTATTGCTTCGCCGAGGCAGGCGCCGTCCAATGCGGCTATTGCACCCCTGGTATGATCATGGCGGCCAAAGCCCTGATCGATGTCAATCCCACGCCTACAGCGGCAGAGGTGAAAAAGGCTATCCGGGGAAATATCTGCCGTTGCACAGGCTATGTGAAAATCGAGAAAGCCATCCTGATGGTAGCAGAATATATGGGTAAGCATCTGCAGCTCCCCGCCCAAGTGTCGGACGGAAAACTTTCCCAAAGGCTGAACCGGGTCGATGCGCGGGAAAAAGCTCTGGGAACCGGGGTGTTCGTGGATGATATCCGCCTCCCCGGCATGATCCATGCCAAAGCCCTGCGATCGGCCTATCCACGCGCCATAGTGAACTCCATCGATATCTCCAAGGCGCTGCGGCACCCCGATGTGGTCAGGATCCTCACGGCAGCCGACGTCCCACACAACAAGCTTGGACATATCCAGGCGGATTGGGATGTGATGATCGCCCAAGGGAATCACACCCGCTATATAGGCGATGCCCTTGCCCTGGTGGCAACCCATTCACCTGAAACCCTGGATGAGGTCCTATCTTTGATCGAGGTTGACTATACAGTGCTGGAGCCGGTGGTCACCCCGCAGGAGGCTCTGAAAACCGGGGCTCCGAAAATCCACAGCAAAGGCAATATCCTGACCACCGAACGTCTCAAACGGGGCAATGCCGAGGAAGCTTTGGCCCACTCGGCGCATGTGGTCACACAGACCTACAGCACACCTTTTACCGAACATGCCTTCATGGAACCCGAATGCGCCATCGCCATGCCCCAGGGAGAGGACGGCCTGCTGCTCTATACCGCCAGCCAATCGGTGTTCGACGAACAGCACGGAATCTGCCATATGCTGGGGCTATCCCCACAGCAGGTGCATATCCAATCCAAACTGGTGGGCGGTGGATTCGGTGGCAAAGAGGATATGAGTGTGCAACACCATGCGGCGCTGATGGCCTGGTATACGAAGCTTCCGGTAAAAGTACGCTTTTCCCGCCAGGAGAGTATCAATATCCACCCGAAACGGCACGCCATGGAGATGGAGTTCACCACCGCCTGTGACGCCCAAGGCAATCTGACCGCTATGAAAGCGGTGATCATCGCCGATACTGGCGCCTATGCCTCGCTGGGCGGACCGGTGCTCCAACGGGCATGCACCCATGCGGCAGGTCCCTACAACTATCAGAATGTCGATATTCTGGGAATGGCCGTATACACAAACAACGTACCCGCAGGAGCTTTCCGTGGGTTTGGCGTTACCCAAAGCTGTTTCGCTATTGAGAACAATATCAGCCTGCTGGCGGCAGAGGTGGGCATCTCCCCCTGGGAGATGCGCTTCAGGAATGCCATCCGTCCCGGCCAGGTGCTACCCAATGGACAGATCGCCGACTCCAGCACGGCCTTGGAAAAGTGTCTGCTGGCGGTAAAGCCAGCGTATGAAAGCGGAGCGCGCACCGGTATCGCCTGTGCCTTCAAGAACAGCGGGTATGGAGTGGGTGTTCCCGATACCGGCCGGTGCATCATTTCGGTGGAACAAGGCACCGTGCATATCCGCACTTCAGCCGCCTGCATGGGCCAGGGATTGGCCACAGTCATGACCCAACTTGTGTGTGAAACCACGGGTATCGATCCTAAAAATATCTTCTGCGAGCGTCCCGATACCATGCGGACCCCCGATTCGGGAACCAGTACCGCCTCACGGCAAACGGTGATCACCGGAGAAGCGGTCCGCCGGGCTGCCAGCAAACTCAAACTCGCTCTGGATGGCGTGGAAGGCGCCCTCGATGCCTTGGAGGGCGCTGAATTCTCCGATGAGTTCCAGGCCCAGACCGATCCAATGGGATCCACTAAGGAACATCCCGTGAGCCATATCGCCTACAGCTACTCAGCCCAAGTGGTGGATCTGGACGAAAAAGGGCGTCTGGCGAAGGTCACCGCCGCCTGCGATATTGGTACTGTGGTCAATCCCACCGCCGCCGAAGGCCAGATAGAAGGCGGAGTCCTGATGGGCCTGGGATATGCGCTTACCGAAAACTATCCCGTGGAAGGCGGCTATCCAAAAGCGAAATACGGCACCCTGGGACTTTTCCGCGCTACCGAGGTCCCGCCTATCGAGGTAATCCTGGTACAGAACGAAAAGTCCGGCCCCTATGCCTATGGGGCCAAGGGGGTGGGAGAACTGTGCACCATTCCAACCGCCCCGGCCGTGCAGAATGCCTTTTGGCGATTGGATGGTCGCTTCAGAACCAAGCTTCCTTTGGAGAAAACCGCTTACCGCCCCTGATCAGCTGGCCATGGTCAGCTGGTCGATAGTCTCAAGCTCATCAGCGCTGAAGGTGCCGCTCTTGCCCAGGATGTCCAGGTTTTCCAGCAATTGGACGGTGGAACTGGCTCCGATGAGCACCGAGGTGATCCGGCTATCCTTGAGCAGCCAGCTTAAAGCCATCTGGGCCAGGGTCTGGCCACGCAAAGCGGCTAGTTGGTTCAATCCATTCAGGCGTTCCACCAGAACGGGGGTGATCTTCTCAGGTTTCAGGAACGTGCTACGGGCCGCTCTGGAAGATGCGGGAACCGTGCCATCCAGATACCGGTTGGTGAGCAGGCCTTGGGCCAATGGTGAAAAACAGATGAACCCCATGCCCAAAGGCGCAATGCTATCCAGCAGTTGTTCTTTCTCCACCCAGCGGTCCAGCATGGAGTAGCGCACCTGGTTGAGGACAAACGGACACTTGAGCTCATTGAGGATATGGATGGCCTTGGCCGCATCCACCGCATGGTAGTTGGAGATACCGGCATACAGGGCTTTGCCAGACTGCACCAATTGGGCAAGCGCTCCCATCGATTCCGCCACCGGGGTATCGGGATCAGGCCGGTGGTGGTAGAAGATATCCACATAATCGAGTCCCATCCGCTTGAGGCTCTGGTCACAACTGCTGATCAGGTATTTGCGACTGCCACCCTCGCCGTAAGGTCCCGGCCCCATGGTGTATCCGGCTTTGGTGGAGATAACCAGTTCATCGCGGTAGGTAGCAAGATCGTGTTTCAGGATACGCCCAAAGCGTTCTTCGGCACTTCCCGGAGGTGGGCCATAGTTATTGGCCAGGTCGATATGGGTGATACCGTGATCAAAAGCGGACAGAATGATATCCCGGGTGACGCTATCGTTGGCTTCAGCTCCGAAATTCTGCCACAAGCCCAAGGCGAGTACGGGCAGTTTCAGCCCACTGTTTATGCATGTGCGGTACTGCATCTGTGCATAACGTTGGGAAGAAGGGGTATAGTCGGACATGGCAAGCCTCCTGTGTCCATAGTAGGGTCAGCCTTGGTTGATTGTCAAACCTGATCCGTTTTCTGTTCTCCAATCTGTTTTTCGGCGCCTTCTTTGGCAACGGTCAATAAAGCCACCAGATCGTTCTCAATGCGCGGGTCCTTATGGTGGACCACCAGGTGGAAAGCCTGTGGATCGGAAGGAACAGACCTGGCCATAGCGGCCAGTTTGTGTTTTTCCAATACCCGTACCGCGGGGACATTGAGTTTTTGGGCAAGCATGTCCCGGGCTTCAAAAAACCACTTGAGATAGATCCTCTCCTTATTGGAAAGATAGCGGTATTCGCTGAGTTTTTCCCAACCGGGTTTGTCGGGACCCTTGGGCAAAGCGACGGTGCGCTGTTTCAAGGCAATCTGATCACCCAATGCCTGAGCGGCGGCTTCCTTGTCGAGCACTTCCCGGATAGCAAACAAATGTTCCACATCCGAGAGTGCGTACTCTATCTGCTGCAAACGCAGGGGACGCACCAGCCAGTTGGCCATCTGGTTGCTTTTCTTGCCTGTGGCTTGGGGACGGTTGAGGCATTTGGCGGTAAGCGCACTGAGATTTCCATCGATTCCCAGCATTTTCGCCGTCAGGTAGACATCGTAGACATTGGTAAGCGTGATACCGAACTCTTTGCGGACCAAAGCGGAATCGCTGGAACAGTCGAACATCAGCTTCTGTAGGTCACTGGATTCCAGCAGCCGTCTGAGGGCTTCGGCTGAGACCTTGAAGGGATCCACCAGATAATACTGCGCGGCATCGTACATCTGCACCAGGCAGAGGTGCTCCCCATAGATGTGTAGGTTGAATTCCCCCTCAAAGTCCATGGCAATTGTGGTGATGTGCTGATTCCGCCAAGAAGCAAGCAAGTCGTCCATTTTCATATCGGAATCTATGATGGTGTAGGTATACATGGCTGACATGGTAGCATAGATAGGGAATAATGAGCAGACCAGAGCCGGGATTGAAGTGAAAGTGTGGAAAAGTGTTGTGGAAAAGTGTCTGACACTTTTTCCTAGACACTTTTTCCTAATACCGAATAATACCGTTCGATATCAGCCGGCTTCTTCAGTTTCTCGGTTTGGTAGTAGAGCCGATAGGCTTCCACTGGATCGTCTTGGCGATACTGAGGGGGCATGGTTTGATGGAAGGGGGTCTGACCGATGCGGGGCAAGTCCTGGGGATACATGGACAACGGGACAGCCAGCAGGGTTTCGCACCGATGCACTTTGCCATAACGGCGGGTGTATTGGGAACACAGGGCCAGAAAATGGCGGTAGAGCCATTGGTAATTCTCCACTGAGGCCCGTGCCCAGAGGGCAGAGGGGTGCTTGCGATGGGTGGCTTTGTAAAGAGGCGATTCCGAAGGAACCTGCTCCAGCACACGATGGGCAGTGCATAGCAACTGGGCTGATTCAAGAGTCATTTTAACCACATGACGGTCACTCATCATCTGTGCGGCAATTTTGGGATCGGCATGGAGATGGAAGATGTTCATACCGTGAATATAATCAGCAAAAGTGGGTTCAGCAAGGCCAGGCTACAACGGGATTGACCGGGCATCGTCCATACGGCATGGAGCCTTGGGGTGCCCAAAAAACCCCACCCAAGGGAAGACCACTAGGAAGTTTCCCGTAGGGTGAACAGATAGGTGACAAACAATTCCTCCAGTGTCCGATAGGGGCCGGGAAGCGCCTTGAGTTGCCGGGAACGGGCCATTTTCTGCCGTTTTAGATAGCTTCTGTACAGCTGCATGCCACCTGATTCCGCTTCCGGTGAAAAGGCAACACCCTGTGTATTAGAGGATTTGAGGGCTCTTTGTGATTCCAGTATTGAAAAGGCCGTTTTGCGGTCCACCGCGGACAATCCATGGTCAGCCATATAGGCACGGAGCCAAAGGATTTCCTCAAAATCCAGATCGAATAGGAATTCTTCCAGAGCCATCCCCATCGGGGGCGATTCCGGTTGGGAAAGAAACGAAAGCCAGACGGTGGGAAGCTGGGCGCTCAGGCGCATGAGTTCAAAAGTCCCCAGTAACGTCCCCAGCACGGGAACAATGGTATAGCGGGCCCTCCACAGTTCCTGGATGGCCGGCGCAAACGCTCCACAGTTGGGGCTGGTGCGGTAATCCCACAGATGGATGAGCTCACGGGCTGCCCGTGGCGCCCAGATGTCATTGGGGGTGCTATTGGTGAGAATAGTCGAGTATAGGTTCTCGGCCATAAGATCAAACAGGATTTCCGTATGGATCTGTTCGGTTTGTGGCCGGTACTTCTCCAGATCGGCAATGGTAAGCGTGAGTTTGAAAAGCAGGCCGAAGAGATGGAGTTTGCTCACGGTGAAGCCATTGCCAAGCACGGCCTTGGCTGGCAGATCCACCACCTGATCCACACCCCGGTCGCACAGCTTTCCGGCAAGCGACTCGAGATTGCGTACTCCTCCTTTTTCCAGCAGATCTCTGGTTGGCGAGGGCGACCGGCTTACGATAGAGGCAAGTGTTTCGATATCGTCGCGAAGAGTCCGCAGGGTATCGGCCAGAGGCGGATCCTTTTGCCGCAGTATCCGTTCAAAATCATCCAACAGGTGCGTCTCGTTCCTGGTGAACGTACGTATCTCCATCATCCCCACCACCCTCCAATACCGTTTTGATTATGTTGTTGTGTAATCAACACCATAAGAGAGAAAGAGAAAAGAGTCTAGTTGCCTACCCCTGCGATCAGTGGTATTCTCTTGGCCATATGATTGTCCAAGGAGATTGGAATGACTGTTGATTATGCCAATCGCGCGCTGCACATCCTGATGGATTTGCTGGCTATCGATTCTCCGACTGGCCAAGAGGAAGCCATCCGCACCCATTTGGTTGACCGGTTGCATGCCCTGGGCCTATCAACCGAACTCGATGCCATGGGAAACCTGTATGCCCGACTCCCCGCTTCACCGGCTATGGAGCACGAAAACACAGTTCTGCTGAATAGCCACATGGATACGGTACCCACCGGCGCGGGGGTAAAACCCCGGCTCACCTGTGATGGAGAAACCCTGGTCAGTGATGGGACCACCGCTTTGGGAACCGATGACAAGGCCGGCTTGGCAGCCATACTGACCGCTTTGGAAACCATTATTGCCCAACAGCTTCCCCATGGTCCCCTTGTATTGCTTTTCACCGTGGCCGAGGAAACCGGGCTTCAGGGAGCCACTCAGGTTGAGGTGGAACGCTTGGGAAAGATAGATCGTGGCTATACCCTGGACGCCGATGGACAAGTGGGCAAAGTGATCCATAGCGCCGCCAACAAGAGCCGCATCAACATCGTGTTCCATGGCAGGAGCGCCCATGCTGGATTCTGTCCTGAAACCGGTATAAGCGCGATTTCGATGGCCTCCCGGGCCATAGATACTATGAGATTACTACGTATTGACGAAGAAACGACAGCCAATGTGGGTTCAATCCATGGTGGCGAAGTCACCAATATCGTATGCGATACGGTACAGGTTGTCATGGAAGTGCGTAGTATCACCAAGAGCAAAGTGGACGCGCATATCGGGCATCTGCGGGCGTGCTGCGCGGAAGCGGTGAAGGCCTTTGGTGGCAGTTGCGACTTCACAGCTGAAGAACTGTATCCAGGGTACCGCATTGATCCTGATGATACTGGCATCCTCTACTTCAAGGGTTGTTGTGAACGCCTGGGTCTGCCTTTCACGGCGGTCAGCACCGGAGGCGGCAGCGATGCCAATATTCTGAGAGGAAAAGGCATACCGATGCTGGTATTGGGCTGTGGATATGAGGCGGCCCATACCAGCCAGGAATCCATTAGGGTTTCCGAATTGGGCCGGATGACCGAACTGCTGCTTGTATTATCTACCCTATAGAGAGTGTATCCATGATCAAAACTGTTTCAGTAATCGGTATCGGCGCGGTGGGCGCCATCTATGCCTGGAGACTCTCCAGTCTGTTGGGCACCCGTCAGGTACGGGTGATAGTGGACCAGGCACGCCGGCAGCGCTACGTCAACGAAGGTATCTACCTGAATGGCAAGCCGGTGGATTTCCAGTATGTCACTCCCGATGAGCCAGTCCCACCCGCGGACCTGATTCTGATAGCCACCAAGAACCCCCATCTCCCTGAAGCTGCCAGACAGATAAAAAACCATGTGGGTCCTGGGACCACCATTCTGTCACTGCTCAACGGCATTGATAGCGAGGATTATCTGAGCGGGATATTCGGCGAGGACCACCTGTTGTGGAGTTTTGCCACGGCCTTGGACTCAATCCGCAGTGGCAATCATATCGATTTCTCAAACGAGGGTATCATATTCTTTGGTGAGAAGGATAATAGCCGCACAGAGCGGATTGAGGCTATCGAAAAACTATTCAACGCCGCACATATCCAATGTAGGATTCCTCAGGATATCCACACGGAACTATGGGCAAAATTCATGGTGAACGTGAGCATCAACACCATCTCAGCCATTACCCGGGGTACCTATGGGGATTGTTCCACCATCGCCTCCATCAAGGAACTGATAGTCACAGCGCAGCGTGAAGTGATTGCGCTAGCCAAGGCGAAAGGCATTATGGGTCTTGGAGATGAATACATCGACCGCTACCAGAAAATATTTGCTTCACTGGAACCCTCGGGAAAAACCTCGATGCTGCAGGATATCGAAGCTGGCCGGCCAACTGAGAACGCATGGTTCTGCCGAAAAGCCTCCGCACTTGGCCGCCAGCTGGGAGTCCCCACCCCATTGTGCGATGTGCTGGGAACCTTGGCCGAAGCCGCCCAGGAAGTCCAGGAAAAACACCAACGGTGAGAAACAGTCAATAAGAAACGGGCTGCCAGGAGTGAGCTTCCCCCATGTTCGGATTTCTCCAATTCATGGGGGAAAGTTCATTTTTACTCTTGCAGCGCCTCTTTAGTATTGGCTACTTAGGCGTGGATCGCATCCTGGAAGAACTCCCAGGCCTCTTTGTCGGTGAATCCCTCGTGAACGATTTTCCTGATGGACAATGCCATCTCGAGGCTGTTCTCGCTCTGGAAGATGTTACGCCCCATATCCAAACCTGCAGCCCCCCCGGCAATCGAGTTATAGGCAAGCGTGAGAGCATCTCTTTCAGGAATCTTCTTTCCGCCTGCTACAACGATCGGTACCGGACATGCGGCCACGACCTCTTCGAAATTGTCGCAATAGTAGGTTTTGATAATGTTCGCACCCATTTCGGCGACGATACGGGTGGCAAGCTTGAAGTACCGGTCAGTCCTCTCCATATCTTTCCCTACGGCAACGACACCAAGCACGGGGATACTGTAGCGAATGCCGGCATTGATACACTTCGAGATGTTGTCGATACTCGAAAGCTGTCCGTCAGCACCGATGAATGTCTGGACTGCTATACAGTCGGCATTCATCCTGATCGAATCCTCAATATCAACCGCGACGATCTCGTGGCTGAGGTCATCATTGAGCATGGAAGAGCCAGAAGAGACACGCAGTGCAATCGCTTTACCACTCTCTGGTGGAACACAGGTCCGTAGTGCACCTCTAGTCCCCATTAGGACATCCACTGCCGGAAGCAGTTTCGGGATAACCAGATCGAGACGTTCGAGTCCTGCAGTCGAACCCATGAAGTACCCGTGGTCGAATGCGAACATCACCGTCTTTCCGCTTTTTGGATCGAAGATCTTCGATAGGTGCCTCTTCATCCCCCAGTCAAGGTTGTTTGCTCCCTTCACATAAAACGGGTTATTATTCGCAAACGGGGTCCCTACTCCATAATCTTTCGCGACTTTCAATCCATCCTTATCAGCCATAATCTTCCTCCTTGATGAAGAACTGTCTGCTGCATGATATGCAACAGCTATTTTAAAACTTCCTTGATAGGTTTTGATGTTTTGATGAATTTTAATCCCGAGGATATTACTATGGCCACAACGATAAGTAGAACTCCCCATATTACATTTCTCATATAGTTAGAGAATCCCATGATATTGAACCCGCTGGTAATGACACGAAGAATCAGCACACTGAATAAAACTCCAACGATGTTTCCAGTTCCACCTATAGTGCTGACACCACCTAGAATTACCACGAGAATTGATTGTAACTGGTATGAGTTGCCATAACCAACCTTGATGGAATCAACTCTGGCCATCATAATCAAAGCTGCTAGACCAGACAACAAGCCGGTGATGGCATATGTTTTCATGAGTATCTTGGTATTATCCAAGCCTGAGTAACGAGCAGCTAACGGATTTTCTCCCACTGCATAGATTCCCCGTCCCAGAGGTGTTTTCTTCATAATAAGGACAACACCTATTATTGAAAGAACGAAAATGATCATCGGAGTGGGAATACCCAGTAATTCTCCGCTACCGAGAAAGATGAATTCATCTGGGAACCCTGTCAATGGAGACCCCTTTGTGATAACCAATCCAATTCCCTCATAGAGTCTCATGGTTCCCAGAGTAGCAAGAATAGCTGGTATCCTTACCTTGGCTACTAAAAAACCGTTGATCAAACCACATAGAAACCCTACAGCCAAGGCTACAAAAATTGTAAGCACAATAATACCTACCATACTGATTCCGGTAGGCATGGCTGCATGAAGCGCGCTTCTAGTACTATCATCAGCCATGATTCCCTTGAGTAAAGCACTTAGGTTCATTGTCCCACCATGGCTAAGCATAAGGAGTACGATTGCTGAAACAATGCCTGAAAGATTGGCTGTAGTCACTATAGAAAGATCGATTCCTCCGCTTATCATCACAACCATCATCCCGATTGAAAGTATACCCAGTTCAGGAATCTGAAAGGCTAATTGCTGAATATTGGTTCCACTGAGAAATCGACGTGGTTGTAGGATCGCCATCAAAACAAAAATGAAAATGAAAAGTGCAAAATATGCTATCGATTGCCTAAATTCGCTTTGGCTGGAATTGATTTTAATTTTCAATGATTTTTACCTCTATTTTTCGCAAGGATTTTTGGAAAGCATTGATCCCAATGCTGAAAATAATGATAAATCCAATGACTACAGATTCCCATTCAGAAGAAATTCCCATCAGAATAAGACTGTTGGTTATCATATAAATCATCCATACTCCTAACAAAGTTCCTATTACACTCCCTGATCCTCCTGTGACACTCGTTCCACCCAAAACAACCGAAGCTATCACATTCAGCATCATGTTCATCATGTTGAAAGGATGTACAATCCGAAACATCGCTACATATTCAATCGATGCCACACCTGCAGTAAATCCAATAAAGGAATAGATGAAGAGATCAATGAACATGATTTTAAAACCAGCCCGTCTTGCAGCTTCTCTACTCCCACCAATTGCATAGATGCCTCTGCCAAGCATTGTAAAACGCAACGTAAGCCAAACAATAAATGCCATCACGAACAGCAATACGGTCAGGGATGATAATCCCACCACCGTTCCATCAGCTGTTGTGAAAGAGAAAAAACTCAACTTACTAAACGCAAAATAGTACCCCGGAACATTGTAGAGATGCGGTACCTTAAGGATAGACAGCAATAGCCCATGAAATATATTTGAGGTTCCTAAAGTAACTATAAGAGCGGGCAAATTGAACCGATGGATCAAAAAACCATTGATTGATCCTAAAAGGGCCCCAATGATTCCTGCAATTATAAACGCCACTATTATATTTCCAGTGCCCAACGCAATGAGCATTCGAACAGTTATTCCCATGCTTACAGTTGCTATCGCGGTAAAAGAAATGTCCATACCACCTGAAATCATCACAATCAGGACTCCCAAAGCCATCATTCCAGTAATGGAACTGGTCTTGAGAATATCAAATAAATTTTCAGCTGTGAGAAATGCAGGGTTAATTGAATTTACGACCACTCCAAATACAATCATGATGATAAAAAGCATTGTCTCATGCTTAAAAAACAATTTTGATAAGACTTGATGTTTATGCAATTCGGTACTCCTCAACATAGTTTGATTTGCGTATTTAAACCAACTTTTCAAATATATCTGTTTCGGACACACCCTTGGAATCAATTATTTCCTTGATTCGCCCTTCTCTCATAATGATGATCCGGTGGGAATGCTGCACTACCTCTAACGCCTCATCACTCACAAAGATAATTCCCATACCATTTCTCGCTAGATTCTTAATAGTTTTATGAATTTCTTCTTTCGCACCCACATCTACTCCGATTGTTGGTCCATCGATAATAAGTATGCGAGGATTCCGAGCCAGCCATTTGGCTATGACTACCCTTTGCTGATTACCTCCAGATAATTGCTTTACTGGCAAATCAATTGATGGTGTTTTTATGACTAGGTTCTTCACCCAATCAGTACTTGATCGATCAACTTTTCTAGACTCGAGAAAACCTAGTTTATTCAACAAATCATGAAGCAATGTGACTGTGATGTTATTTTTAATTGAATGGTTCATAAACAAGCCTTGGGAAAGGCGGTCTTCTGGGACATAACATATTCCTACTTTAAGTGCATCTTGAACACTTCTGATGGATGTATGCTTCCCGTTTACGAAGATCTCCCCTATATCCGATGGATTCAAACCAAACAGAGAAGAAACCATCTCAGTCCGACCGGAACCCACCAGACCGATAATACCAATAATCTCACCGGGATATAACATGAAATTTATGTCCTGGAATTGTGATTTCTTAGCGAGGTTCCGAACCTCAAGAATGGGCTCGGCAGATGGATAATCCTTTTCATAATTGGATATCATAAGAGATTTTCCGGTCATCAGTGTAATTATGCTTTGATATGTTAAATCCTTGATATCGTGCGTTCCCAAGCTCTTTCCATCCTTTAGAACTGTCACCCGATCCGCAATCTCGAAAATTTCGTTGAGCTTGTGGCCCACAAAAAGTATGGAAATTCCTTTGGATTTTAGGTTATGGATAATTTTAAACAAATACTCTATATCTTTTTTCCCCAGGCTTGAAGTAGGTTCATCCATAATGATAAGACATTCACCGCATGCAACAGCTCTACTAATTGCCACACTCTGTTGTTTGGCAATCGACAGGTCGCCAACCAAAGTGTCAAGGTTTAAGTCTACCCCACTGGTTTTCAATGCATTTGAAGCTATCTCATGGATTAAATGTTTATTGATAATCTGTTTATCTGATTCAAGTAATTGGTTGACGGCAATATTTTCCGCTACAGTCATATTCGGAAAGAGAGAGAGATCTTGATAGATAATCTGGATTCCTTGGTGCATGGAGTCTATTGGTGTCAATTTTGAAAAGTGTTTCTCATTAATGGTGATACTAGCTCCACGTGAAGGCGCAATAACCCCTGCGATTATTTTAATCAAAGTGGATTTACCAGATCCATTCTCACCGATAAGGCAGTGTACTTCACCTTTGCGAATATCAATACTTACATTGTTGAGAGCCTCTACTCCGGCATATGATTTGCTGATATTCTCCATAACGATACAATACTTTTCAGACACAGCAATTATCCTTTTCTTTAAAATTCCGGTAACAATATAATGGCCAGTGTATCTTGTTCTCTACGTGATAGGACAATGCTACACCGGCCTACTCTCGATTTTCTTCGAAGGTATAGTATGGCTAGAAAGTGAAATTCTTGTAGTTTTCTTTCGTGATATTCAGGATACCACTCTTGTCACCATATATAACCTTATTCTGTATGTCTATTTTCCCGAATCCTGGAACATCTGTGCCAGATTTAACTTCTTTTCCCTCTAACACTTGCTTAATTACCCATACGGCAGCATATCCAATTTTCTGAGGATCCCAGATTGAGACGACTTTAATGGATCCATCTTCAAGACCAGCACCAGCCATTGAACCAAGAGAAGTTCCCACCACGGCAATCTTGTTTTGCATGCCCTTCTCAGCTACTGCAAGACCGGCCCCTGGAGGATCAGAAGCAGAGGAACCAATGACTCCCTTGAGCTTGTCACCATAGGTCTTGATTGCTTCCATAGTCTTCTCATAGGCCACTTCGGTACGTTCATCGGATACAAGACGATCGCGAAGTAAATACATATTAGGATATTTCTCTTTTTGCAAGGCAATTTCAGCATCCACCCAAGCATTATGAGTAACGGCAGTAAGGTTTCCTACAAAGCAAATATAACCACCTTCATAGTTCATGGCTTTAGCTAAGTTGTCCATATGATTTTGTCCGAAAGCTTCGTTGGAAAACGCCTCGAAATCAAACGTGATATTCTTGGATAGTATCGATTCATGAGTAAAGGTAAGAATACCTGCGTCGTTTGCTTTTTTGAACGCTGACTCTAGAGCACCGGGATCGTTGGGTACAACTAAAATGGCATCCACACCCTTTGCGATCTGGTCCTCAACCAGTGCTACTTGCTGGGCAGCATCGGCTTCTGCCGGATTCACCATGGTGACCCTCACTCCTCCAAGTTCCTTGGCAGCTTTCTGCATTCCGATAAACGTATTGTCAAACATCGGATGCTCAAGCTTACCGATGAGGACAATGTCGAACAGCTCCTCTCCACCAGATCCTTCCTTGCTTCCTGCAGCAAATACCAATGATGGGATAATAAGCACAACCATCACGAGCATAATCAATGTACGCTTCATACAAGCCTCCTTAAAAAGTGAACATCGTTCACTGTTTCTAAAACTTATTATAATCCAACAATGCACGTTGTCAACAAATATAATCATCAATTTTCATAGCTATTGTAACAATTCTCTGGAATCCTTTTAAAATTAGTGGTAAATTATCAATAGTTGGATATAATATGATAGTCACTTTGAACGTTGTTTATGATATTTCATAGGATCTGAAAGTATAAGATATTCCAAAACAGTGGAAAGGATGGTTTAGTATGTCAAATAGAGTGGGGGGCGTTTTCAATCTTCTAGAAATCTTCTGTAAAAACAATTGCCCATTGGGGATAACCACTCTCTCCAATATGATGCTGATAGGTAAAAGTTCCGTTTTTCAAATGATTAAGTCTCTGGAAGAACTGGAGTACATCGAAAAGGATGAACGCACTGATAAATATGTACTCACAACTAAATTGCTCGAACTGGTGAATATATCCATGAGTAGCTATTATCAGAGAACCAATATCCATAATTATCTGAAGAAAATATCGGACGAGACAGGCAAGTGGACCTATTTTGGTTTACGCAACAACAAGAATCGAATTGTGTACGTGGATCGATATGCCGGTGAAAATGCCTTATCCGTTTATACAAGCATAGGAGACAGTCCGCTCCCTCATTGTACTGCACATGGGAAAGCCTTGATTGCATTTCTCACGATTGAGCAGATTGAAGAAGTCATACGGGGTGGTTTGGAAAAATTCACTGATAAGACTCTGACAACCAAAGAAGCCCTGCTAGAAGAACTCCGTAAGATCCGTAACCAGGGATATGCCTTCGATGATGAGGAACGTATGATAGGAGTCCGTTGCATAGCGGCACCCGTGTTCAACAGTCACAAGGAAGTAATTGGTGCCATCGGGATATCTGGTCTAGTTCAAGATATGCCCGATCCAGTAATGCTGAAGCATGCAGCATATATCAAAGATGTCGCTGACCATATGAGTGCCGTACTGGGAAATGAACTTGTCTACTAGGGGCTGATACAGCCCCTGGTCCGGCATTCTGTTTCAGCAAAATGGAGGAATCGTATGGTAAAAACAATGGATGGTTCAAAGCCTATCTTTGTTATCAATCCCAAGAACGAGATGCATGGGGATCATTTGCTGGATCTTGCACTCATTGCCGACAGTTCCGCTGCAAATTACGATGTACAGGTTATCCTCACCTGTTCTCCCTGTGACCTGTATCGTATTAGTGTAGCCACTCGTCATCTGTTTGTATTCGGTCAGCATATCGATCCCATTGTCAGTGGCTCCACCACAGGGAAAATCCTACCGGAGGCTCTTCAGGCAGCGGGAGCCGTGGGTACCATGATCAATCACCCAGAAACCCAGATGATCTTCAGTGATGTGCAGAAGTCCATCGTTCGTGCACATGCATGTGACCTAATCTCGTTGGTCTTTGCACAGACACTGGAACAGGCAGTCGCAGTCGCTTGGATGAAGGCAGACATGGTCATGGTGGAGGAACCGCAGTTCATTGCGTCCAATACCATTCTAGACAGCAGTTATATCAGACAGGTCACAGAGGCAGTACTCAAGGTAAAAAGCGATATGCTGGTTCTCCAAGGAGCTGGCATCAGATCGGGGATGGATGTTCAACAGGTGATTGCAAACGGTGTGCAGGGAACAGGTTCCTCAAGCGGTATTTTCAAGGCTGAGAATCCCCAGCGCATGATTGTTGAAATGATTGAGGGTGCCCGTCGCGGGTGGGATGCCCGGAAAGTATAGGAAGTAACATCATCTGTGGTACCACAGGTGCTATAACTGAATATACCAGAATGCTGCAGTGGAGCGAGTCATGCAGATTGAGCATGAGGGGAATGACAACCTGGTAAAGACCACGAGGAGTAAAAAAATGGAACGCTATGTATTAGGTATTGATGCAGGCACTGAAAGCATCAGGAGCGGCATTTACAATGAAAAGGGAGAATGTATCAGCTTCGCGGTCAGTGAGAATACCAATATCCATCGTCGTCCCGGCTGGTGTGAGCAGGATGTAGAACAGTGGAGTTCTTCAATGTTGGAGTCTATTCGGCTCGCATTCAAAGACTGTCTAGTACGACCTGAGCAGATTGAGGGTGTCGGAATTGATGGAACGAGTTGTACGGTAGTGTATCTTGATCAGGAGGGAAAGCCCCTTCGTGATGCCATCATGTGGATGGATATCCGCGCTTCTCGGGAGGCTGATGATATTGCTGCATGCGGTGATGATGCACTTAAGTACGTAGGCTATGGAAAAGTGTCGGCTGAGTGGTTCCCATGTAAGAATCTTTGGGTCAAACGGCATGAAAGAGAGGTGTATGATCAAGCTCATACCATATTTGAGCACACTGACTGGATGGCTTATTGGTTGACCGGTAAAATTACTGCGAATATCAACACAGTTTCGATCCGCTGGTTTTACAACGCCAAGGAAGGTGGTCTTCCCGTTTCTCTGTATGAAAAAATCGGTTTGGGCGATATTTTTGAGAAAATTCCAAAACGTGTAGTCACGATCGGCGAAGTCGTCGGTGGCATCAGTAAGAAAGTTGCCTCAGCAACTGGCTTGCGAGAAGGAATTCCTGTGGCCGGCGGTGGAGCTGATGCCTTTATTGCTGTCATTGGGGTGAATGCTCTGAAGCCAGGTAAACTTGCCCTGATAACCGGATCCTCTCAGCTGCATATCGGCATGACTAAGGCTGAATTACATGCTCCTGGGATCTTCGGAACGTATCCCAGCGCTATCATTCCCGGCATGGAAGTGGTCGAGGCCGGTCAGATATCTACCGGATCCATAATAAAGTGGTGGGTCTCAAACTTTCTCAGTGCCGAACTGAAGCAGGAAGCAAAGCAGCGTGGTATCAGTATCTATGCACTTCTCGATGAGAAGGCTGCCGAAGTACCTCCCGGTTCAGAAGGGTTGGTTGTACTGGAACACTGGCAAGGGAATCGTACTCCATGGGTTGATGCGAATAGTAGGGGTGTGATTCGTGGTTTAACCTTGAAGCACACACCAGGGCACATTTTCAGAGCCATCATGGAGGGAGTTGCATACGGCACAGCGGTGATTCTGCAGCGGATGGCCTCTGGAGGAGTTTATATTGACGAGATTATCGCCTGTGGCGGTGCAACCAAGAGTGACCTATGGATGCAGATCACAGCCGATGTGGTGAATAAGAGAATTGCGATACCTGAGGAACAACAGGCTACTTCCCTGGGAAGTGCGATTGCTGCTACAGTGGCAGCCGGGATATATGGTAGCCTGAATGAAGCTGCTGACAGGATGGTACGGATGAGGAAAATCATTGAACCAAATCCGGAAAATCATGAAATCTACAAAGAGTATGTCTATCAGTACGAGGCAACTTACGAGCATCTAAAGGATGATTCTAAAAGACTGGTAAGTACCCTCAGATAATCATGTGATCTATGAGGATACTGCATGGTATAGGGCCGTCGCAAAAGTAAAATGAATAGAAAAGTATTAATAACTGGAGGCAACGGAGATATTGCCCAGGCAATAAAAAAACAATTGGAAGCTCAAGGATATATTGTTTATTCCCCCTCTCGTACTGAGATGGATGTCACCAGTTTTGAAAGTATAGAAAAAGCCATTGGGGGTTTTAAGCCAGATATCCTCATCAATAATGCAGGTTATGTGATGCCACATTCTATAAAAAATGCGGATCTGGAGTGCACAAAGAAGCATTTTGATATCAATATTGGTGGAACTTTTTATTGTACAGCGGTTGCACTTAAGTATAATCCGAATCTTGAGATTATTAATATCGGTTCAGCTGCTTCAATTGAGGTACATGCAACATGGAGCGAGTATTGTGCTTCAAAAGCGGCTATTGTCATGGCTACAAAGTGCTGGGCTGAAGATGGGCTATATGCTGTTTGTATTTCTCCAGCAAGAACTAGAACAAAAATGAGAAAAAGTTTATTTCCAGATGAGGACCAATCAACCTTATTGGATCCTTCGGATTTTGCGAAAGTCGTAATGAAGGCGGTTGAAAAGGAATTTAAATCAGGAACTCATATAGTAGTTAGGAAACAAAATGTCATTCAACTTTTAGCACAAGGGTAATATTAAAAGACCTGCCGGAGAGATAGCCTTGGAATCAGGCTTTGTTGGAACCAGACTTCAGGTGCATATTGTATTCGTCGGCAACTACGCCCCTTGGGAATTCCACCCAAGAATGATGACATACCCGTTATATATAAAAAAACGGGCTGCCAGGAGTGTGTTGCCTGACAGCCCAGAGCGGATGTATCCCAGAAGAAAGACTGTTTAACTACATGATCCAGTTCATGATCATCAACACCACAAAACCAGTAGTGGAAAGCACCAGGACCGCGCCAAACCAGTTCTTGAACATATCCTTCATGTCGGTTAAACCCGTGGTCTTGTTGACTACCCAGAAGTAACTGTCATGGATATTGGTGATACCGATGGAACCGATACAACAGGCCAAGCCCGCCAGATACGGATTCACAGAACCCATCGCCAGAATGATCGGAGCGGTCAGGGAACCGGCAGTCAGCATGCCGACTGTCGCCGATCCGCTGACAATGCGCAGCAGATAGGCCATGATGAAGGGTAGCAGGATACCAGGAATATTCGCATGGACCAGGATATTCGCAATGGCGGCACCAGCTCCGCTATCCTTGAGAACCTGGCCAAGCGCTCCACCGGCACCAGTGACGAATACAATAACGCCCGCTTCCTGAATGGATTTATCGAGCAGTTTGACCACGGTTTTACGATCCACTTTTCCAGCCAGACCATAGATGGCGATCAACAGACCGATACCGACGGCAACGATAGGATCTCCGATGATGCCAAAGACACTCTTCAGGGTTCCCGTTACTTTCATAGCCGAAGCGATAGTGTTCAACAGGATGAGCAGGATGGGGAAGATGATGGGGGCAAAGGAGATGAAGGTCGAAGGCAGTCCCTCTTCAGAAATCTGGGAAACCTCAGCCATTTCTTCTTTGGTATAAGGGCGATCGATCAGGACAGAGGAATCGTTGGGATCGGGGAGCTTGAACAGTTTCTTGCCTACCCATTTGGCATACAGGACGCCGGAAATCGCGATAGGAACCGAGGCGATCAGGCTGATGATGATGAATTTTCCCAGATCAAGTCCGAAAAACTGTACAACCGCCAAGGGACCCGGTGTGGGGGGTACCAGGGAGTGGGTCACCAGCAAAGCCGCACCAAGGGCGCAACTGATGGTCACCACGCTCTTACCGGTATTCCGGGAAAGAGATTTCGCCAGAGGGGAAAGGATCACAAAAGCCGAATCGCAGAAAACCGGAATGGAGACAATGAATCCGGTGATCGCCATGGCGATTTCTTCCCTGCCTTTTCCAAGCAGCTTGATGAAGGTGAGCGCCATACGTTTTGCCGCACCGCTCATCTCGAAAATGGAACCCATCATAACGCCGAAACCAATGATGATTCCGATACTGCCCAGAGTACCGCCGAATCCATTCTTGATCGCGGTGATGATCGCGTTGGTGGGAAGCCCAATGATCAAGCCGGCCAACACGGATCCGATGATCATTGCCAGAAACACATGGATCTTGGTTCTTGTGACGAAATAGAAAATCAATCCAATCGCCACAGCCAATCCGATCAGTGCGCGGATTACGCTTACATCTTCCATTGAAATAACCTCCTGTGCGTGAACGTTGCTATATCGGGAATTTCCACAGCAGAGATCAGATGACTGGTCCCAGCATATAGAAATCCATCGATTTTGAGTATTTTATGGCTTCGCCCTTGGAGACTTCGCCACTGGCGACACGAAGCAGCAGATTGAAGGTCTCTTCGCCCACTTCCTCCAGGGAACGTTCCCCTGTGGTGATCAGACCGGCATTCACATCCATATCCTTGTCCATGCGGGCATAGGTGAGCGGGTTTCCGCAGATCTTGATGACAGGCACCACCGGGAATCCCTGGGGAGCGCCACGGCCAGTGGAGAACAATATGACCTGGGCCCCACCGACAGCCATTCCGCTGAGCAGCTCGATCTCCCGTCCCGGAGAATCCTTGATCCACAAACCTTTCCCAGTGGGAGCCTCGGTGTAGCCGATAACCCCCTGGATGGTTTTCGTTCCCGATTTCACAATCGCTCCAAGCGATTTTTCCTCAATGGTACTCAAACCGCCTTTGATATTGCCGGGAGTGGGCTGGCCTTTGCGCATATCCACACCGCTAGCCTTGGCCCGGTTCTCCATCTCGATCACAATCCGATCGATCTCGCTGGCGACATGCGCGTCTTTGGCCCGGCGCTTGAGGATATGCTCGGCACCGATGAACTCAGTGGTCTCACCGAATATCACGGTTCCACCCAAGTCGACGATTTTATCAGCGACATACCCGATGACTGGATTGGAAGCGATGCCCGAGGTGGTATCCGAAGCCCCGCATTTGATTCCCATGACAAAATGGGTCATGTCGACTTCCACCCGATGTTCGCCGGCGATGGCCCTGATCAGATTCTGGGCTTTGTCCATGCCCTGTTTTATAGCCTCACTGGTGCCCCCGACCTCCTGGACATTCACCCGGTCGATCGGTTTGCCGGTTTTCCGCAGGGTGGCCTCAAGGCGATCGGTATCGACGCCCTCGCATCCCAGACTGACTATCAGAACCGCACCCACATTGGGATTCTCGCCAATCTTGATCAGGCATTCGGTCACCCGTTCCAAGTCGGGAGGAGTTTGGCAGCATCCCTGGTGATGGATGATGCCCTGGGTCATCACGGTATTGGCAACGATGGCCTCAACCACTTCATTCACACACACCACGGAAGGCAATATCGCCACATAGTTGCGGGTTCCCACCGATCCATCTTTGCGGACATATCCCCAGAAGGTAGGTTTCTCTGTTTTCATGATCTCACCTCTTTGTGCAGGCTGGCCGTCGCCTGGTCCTCGGCTGACTTATCCCAGTCGCCCCGGCCCCGGATGCTTTCGATATTCTGTATGTGGACATGCTCGCCGACATGGATGACAGCACTGGCAATCCCGATTTCCTCACCGTATTTGGTCACCTGGTCGCCCACTGACAATTCGGCAATCGCGACTTTATGCCCATAAGGGATATCCTGTAGGATTTTCAGTTCAAAAGAGTGGCCTCTTTTATCGATCACTTGTACAAAGTCACCCGCCACCACCGTATCGAATACGGAAGCGACATTGTCTTTGTCGTTCAATTTGATGGCTTTTACCATATCATGTACTCCTTACTATCACAGATACGCCGTCTGGAATAACGGTTACTTTCGCACAAGGTCCTTTAAGACAATAGGCTTCGCGCAGGGCGTCCCCGCTTGTACCGGCATAGATGAAACCCATGGCTTCAACCACTTCCCGAGCCAGCGTGGAGACCAGTATGATGGGGTGTTGCTGCAGGGCTTCGGCGAACCTCTGTACACACCATTGTTCCGATATGGTTTTCTCGGGGGGTGTAGCCAGGATCCGCTCCATCAGCTGATCGGGGGTACCGCTTTGCATCATGTGGCCAAAGTTCTCTCCCCCCAGCCCATCCGTACATGCCGCTACAAGGATAAGGACTGCCCCGTCATTCGCACAGGCGATAGCCGAGGAAAGTCCCTTGGGGCACTGATAGAGATTCTGATCGAGGGGATATCCGCCATTGGTGGTCACCACGATGTCGGCTTTGATGGCATCGACTCCGCTGTTTTCCACCAGTTTCCGGGCACCTTCCCGGTGGGCGGCATCCACATCGCCACAATATGCCGCCACGATGTGCTTTTTCTCATCAAGCAGTACATTCAGTATAAAAGCGAGTTTGGCCATCCGAGCCGCGGTGATCATGTCCTGATGGATAGGATTGCCATCGAGCATGCCGGTGATTGACCGGGCATCCTGGATGGCTTTGGCACTGTGGTTGATATTCACACAGTCCTGGGAGGCGATTCCAGGCAATATGCTTTTCCGTCCACCAGAGAAACCGGCGAAAAAATGGGGTTCTATGAAGCCCTCCGCAACCAGCAGGTCGGCTTCCACCGCAATCCGGTTGATCTCGCATTTGCTTCCCGAAGGCAATACTCCGAGATTGATGAAATTGTCAGGATTGTAGGCGTCATGGTTCACGATCCGCTCATGGGCGACCAATTGGACCCCGAATTTCGCCTCCATCTCCGGATGGGTCATGCCCCGGTGCAGCCCTGTAGCCACGATAATGGTGATGTCCACCTGGGGGTTCCCTTCTCTGATCTCGGCCAGAAGCAGCGGCAGAGTGATGGCACTGGGAACAGATCGGGTGTGGTCGCTGGTTATGATCACGATGTTGTTCTTTCCAGTGGACAGATCACGCAATCTTTTACTTTGTATTGGGTTGATCAAAGACTGCCTAACAATTGCAGCTTCAGTGTTTTCTTTTTCCAAGGTGTTGTCAACCGCAGGAACCGTGAGGATTCCCGCCAGTCGGTCATTGGCGATTTTTAGTTCAGCTAAACCCTTATCATACGGAAGAAAAATAGTTCGTTCCAACATGCGTCCTCTGTGTGTAATAAATTATGTATACATTATGCACCGCAATATGCGGTTGTCAACCGGAAAGTTTATGAAAAATAGGCCTACCACAAAGAGTGTTTCAAATAGGATGGGAAATCTGGAGACACAGGGTGCTTTACCAGTTAATAGAAGCTTTTCAATTCCACAATATTGTCAACCGGTACTGATTTGGAGTAATGTATGGTCATGCCAATAACATCGGACAAGGTAATCCTTACTATAAAAGACCAAGTGTATCAGATAATCCGCAAGAATATTCTCAGTGGGCAACTCAAGCCAGGGGACCGGATCAATGATGTGCAGATAGCGAAGGATCTCAATGTGAGCCGGTCTCCCGTGAGAAGCGCGATCGATGAGCTTATTGGCGAGGGCCTGCTTGAGAGCATTCCCAACAAGTCGGTTAAAGTAAAGCAATTAACCGAAAACCAGGTGTTGGATATATTTGAATTCCGACTTTTGGTTGAGGGCTATGCGATTGAGAAGGTGACCGAGCATCTCAACGAGCAGACAAAGACCGAGTTGGAGGAATTCCGTACTAGATTCGCAGACAACTGGACGTATGAGCGGTTACATGAATATGTTGAGCTGGATGCCCGGTTCCACAACTTTCTTGTGGAGAATTCCGGCAACCAGGTGGTGCATGAGGCCTTGCACCGGGTGAGCCTTCTGATTACTCCGTTCCGGGTGATCTCGCTGAAGAGCACCAAACGTTTTGAGGATTCCATTGTCGAGCATATCAGCATCATCGATGCCATCCTCGATCACGACGCTCCGCTGGCCGTGAACCGTTGCCAATCGCACCTGATCCTTGCCAAGAATGAGATCAGCGCATACCTGAGGGACCTGGGGAAAGAAGGGATCTGAGGATTCCCTGGCAAACATGGATACGATGTTTATTGGAAATAACATATGGATTTTGGTCTTATTATTAAATAGAAAATCTATCTAACTGTCACCTCTAATCCAATTAGTACATGAATCACTCTTTCTACTCGTTGGGTGAATGCTAACAACATATTTCACCCACGTTCCACATGGAGAACGATGCAAAACGGGGTTGCCACAATAGTAATTTCTTGTTTCAATCCACGCACCCGTGAAGGGTGCGACATTGGGGCATGAGGCGGTCAATCCGCATAGCCTGTTTCAATCCACGCACCCATCGCTTAGCGGATGAGCTCATCGTTTCAATCCACGCACCCGTGATGGGTGCGACCTCAACCAGCGGATCGACCAGATACGCGACAGCAAGTTTCAATCCACGCACCCGTGAAGGGTGCGACTCAGCGGATGCCATGAGGATTTCTTTTACACCACGGTTTCAATCCACGCACCCGTGAAGGGTGCGACCAGTGGCGCGGTGCAAGACAATATGAAGTGACCTCCTAAGTTTGCACAACCGTGAATTCAGCTGCATACTTAGGATACATACCTTGCATGAACAGCCTTAGCACATGCAAATGGAGGTCACTATGGAAAAGATAGCTTATATAGGTGTTGATGTCCATAAAGACACAAACACTGCATTCATGTTCTATCGGGATTCACAGGGAAACCCATCGTATTACGAAATCGGAACAGTTGCATCGGGCACTACACCGATAACCAGAGCAATCAAGAAAGCCATGGCGAACTGCAATCTGGATCCAAGCTTTGAAGTCCTTGCAGGCTATGAAGCCGGACCAACTGGCTACGGTCTTTGCAAATCTCTCCAAAGTCAAGGATACGGCTGTGTGATCATGGCTCCCACGACCACCAAGAAAGCCCCAGGCGAACGGACCAAGACTGACCGCCGCGATGCTCGGATGCTTGCCATGGCGCTGGCCACAGATGCGTACAAACCTGTCTACGTGCTGGATGACGAGGACCAGGCTACACGGGAATTCACCCGTGCGAGGAACGCGTTGAAGGGGCATATGAAGAAGGCAAAGCAGCAATTGCTTTCTTTCCTGCTGAGGCTTGGCCGTTCATATCCTGATTCCGGTAACAATTGGACACAGAAATACATGAAATGGCTGGAATCACTGGAATTTAATGACCCCATGTTGCGCTATTCATTCCAGACATACCTTCAGGAGATCAAGGATTTTAAGGTCAAGATCGATATGATGGATAAAATGATAGAAGACTTATCCAAACAGGATCGGTACAAGGGCAAAGTCGACAAGTTGATGTGCTTCACAGGAGTTGAAGCCCACACGGCGTTGGCACTTGTCTGTGAGGTTGGCGATTTCAATCGTTTCCCTTCTGCGAAAGAGTTTTCAAGTTATCTCGGCCTTTGCCCAGGCCAGGTATCAACTGGAAAGCACATTCAATACACCGGTATTACAAAAACCGGCAATTCGAGAGTTCGGACATTGCTTGTCGAAGCTACCAAAGGCATCAAGCGTTCCAATCCATACAGCAAAAGCTGGAGGATATCGAGCAGGCAGCAAGGACAAAGTCCTGAGATAATTGCGTATGCAGACCGAGGGACCAAGAGAATCAAGAAACGTATGCAGAACCTTGAAAGCAATCGCAACAAGAACGCGAATGTAGCGACAGCAGCGGGAGCAAGGGAGCTTGCATGTTTCGTATGGGGGATGATGACAGGCAACATTGCCTGACTTCATACAGTGGTGGGGGGGGAAGACACAGTGCATGATTCAGTCATCTTCGAAGACGCTTTGAGGCAAAGGGATTCCTTTTGATCCTCGTCGTAAGACTGACAGGACTTTTGGCGAACCATTGACCTGTAGGTAACCAATCCACGAATATCAGAGTGGTCAAGTGCCGAAAAACTGCTAGTTTTCCCTCTCACCAGTTTCATGTTTTTTTGCTTGACACTGGTCACATCATATCAGCGTCTTATCGCGATCCTGTTTCAATCCACGCACCCGTGAAGGGTGCGACGGTGATCTGTTGACACGAAACCAGTTCGGGACTGTTTCAATCCACGCACCCGTGAAGGGTGCGACAACTCAACAAGAGGTATGACGGGACGGCTTGGCAGTTTCAATCCACGCACCCGTGAAGGGTGCGACCCAAGCGATGTAACCGCCAAAACCGAGAACAGCAAGTTTCAATCCACGCACCCGTGAAGGGTGCGACCACCAAAGCTCTACCAGACCTGCCACTTCGAGGGGTTTCAATCCACGCACCCGTGAAGGGTGCGACAAATGGGTTCTGTCTGGACGGCCCTACCGATTCCATGTTTCAATCCACGCACCCGTGAAGGGTGCGACCATGTTTCTGACCAAGAATCCCAGGCGGTATGCCGTTTCAATCCACGCACCCGTGAAGGGTGCGACACGAGATGCTCCGGGATATACTCTCCATCATCCTGTTTCAATCCACGCACCCGTGAAGGGTGCGACTGGCCCTGCTAGCGACCGGAAGCATCACATTCACAGTTTCAATCCACGCACCCGTGAAGGGTGCGACGTTTAATCACCGGGCTTATCGGGTACATCCTTCGTTTCAATCCACGCACCCGTGAAGGGTGCGACGTCAAGATGGAAAAGGAAACGGCTCAAGCCTTGCTGTTTCAATCCACGCACCCGTGAAGGGTGCGACGGTTCCTCGGATGCCCGGTACACGCCCGGTACCCCCGTTTCAATCCACGCACCCGTGAAGGGTGCGACTCTGACGATAGCGAACTTGTCTACTATCCATATTGTTTCAATCCACGCACCCGTGAAGGGTGCGACCGCCGACCTTGATGATCTGGGGTCCATTTGTGATGTTTCAATCCACGCACTCGTGAAGGGTGCGACAACAGCTCCGAGACGCAACCGAGTGGGTCTACCACGGTTTCAATCCACGCACCCGTGAAGGGTGCGACGATCCCTTCAATCTCTATACCATATCGCAAGTGGAAGTTTCAATCCACGCACCCGTGAAGGGTGCGACTCCCTCTTTCGTTGTATTCCATTTCAATGATCCAGTTTCAATCCACGCACCCGTGAAGGGTGCGACATGGATGACGGGGTGGCTTTCCTTCCTTCCAAGCGGTTTCAATCCACGCACCCGTGAAGGGTGCGACTATTACAGCGGCAGGGGTGGTTAAGTGTATGGCTGGTTTCAATCCACGCACCCGTGAAGGGTGCGACCGACACCCTTGTAGCACTCTGATACTTGCCTAAGCGTTTCAATCCACGCACCCGTGAAGGGTGCGACAATACGATGCTCTGGTAGCGGAGAGGGATCTGCTGTTTCAATCCACGCACCCGTGAAGGGTGCGACTCTCATCCCTAGGAATCAACCTGATTGTACGGATGTTTCAATCCACGCACCCGTGAAGGGTGCGACCATTTTCCGATGCTCATGTGATCACCATCCTAGAGTTTCAATCCACGCACCCGTGAAGGGTGCGACGATCGAGGTAACGAAAATCATTGACGACGGCGAGTTTCAATCCACGCACCCGTGAAGGGTGCGACACCTACTGGAAGAAGTGAAACAGCTCCAGCAGGAGTTTCAATCCACGCACCCGTGAAGGGTGCGACCAAGAATCCTTGCAAATGAGGTTGGTTGTACTGAGTTTCAATCCACGCACCCGTGAAGGGTGCGACTGCAACAGGATGTAAAAGATATTGTAGCTGATGCGTTTCAATCCACGCACCCGTGAAGGGTGCGACGTTAGGGCTTTTTTTATTTTAAAGGTGGTTATATGGTTTCAATCCACGCACCCGTGAAGGGTGCGACTCCAGAGCTCAATCATAAGAAGGATAAGATGGTTGGTTTCAATCCACGCACCCGTGAAGGGTGCGACATGGATACCTGTTCATTGATGACAAGGGACACATGTTTCAATCCACGCACCCGTGAAGGGTGCGACTTAAATATCGAAGGTATATAGCCAAAGGAGGGTTTATGTTTCAATCCACGCACCCGTGAAGGGTGCGACTCCATCTGATGCGTAATCAACCAAGTCAAATACTCTGTTTCAATCCACGCACCCGTGAAGGGTGCGACTATCCATGTCTCCGGTGTGGTCAAACGCTCCCAGGTTTCAATCCACGCACCCGTGAAGGGTGCGACTGCAGGTATGTGTACTTGTCCTGCCAGCCGAGGGTTTCAATCCACGCACCCGTGAAGGGTGCGACGTTGTACTGGAATGGCAACTATACGCTGTCGAACACGTTTCAATCCACGCACCCGTGAAGGGTGCGACTGGTTACTGACAAAAGAGTGCAGGAAGAGATCCTGTTTCAATCCACGCACCCGTGAAGGGTGCGACCGCGAAAGATGAGATCATGTTGTACCTCCTTGAGTTTCAATCCACGCACCCGTGAAGGGTGCGACAGAGCGTGGAAGGTCAATGGCAAATCCATGACTGGTTTCAATCCACGCACCCGTGAAGGGTGCGACGGTGGTTGACCGGGCGTACAAGGACGACTCGATGTTTCAATCCACGCACCCGTGAAGGGTGCGACCAATCCGAATGCACTACAAAACCCCTTTTATATTGTTTCAATCCACGCACCCGTGAAGGGTGCGACATATGATCGATAAACTGATCGGGGATAATAAAGAGTTTCAATCCACGCACCCGTGAAGGGTGCGACAAGGGTGAGGTTGTAGGTTTCCTCGAAGGTCTTGTTTCAATCCACGCACCCGTGAAGGGTGCGACATCCTGGAGCGCCTGATACGCAATGGCGGGGTGTGGTTTCAATCCACGCACCCGTGAAGGGTGCGACTCGGATGGCCGTGGCAGTCGGTGCAGAAGCATCTGTTTCAATCCACGCACCCGTGAAGGGTGCGACGGTACCTGGAGCGTTCCATACGGGGAGCGAAGCGAGTTTCAATCCACGCACCCGTGAAGGGTGCGACTGGAGAAACGGCTCTACCGCAAGCTCTCCTCCCAGGTTTCAATCCACGCACCCGTGAAGGGTGCGACGTGACGGCCACCGCGTAGGCCGCCCATACGTCAGCGTTTCAATCCACGCACCCGTGAAGGGTGCGACGCCAACCTCATGCCGGCTTTCCATGCAAGAGTTCGGGTTTCAATCCACGCACCCGTGAAGGGTGCGACGCGCCATCACGGCCATCGAGGTCTACGATGCATCGTTTCAATCCACGCACCCGTGAAGGGTGCGACAGCGGCAAGACCAGACACATCGACTCGCCGACACTGTTTCAATCCACGCACCCGTGAAGGGTGCGACTTACGCATGGGGAGGGGAGGAGCCCGGAGGACTGGTTTCAATCCACGCACCCGTGAAGGGTGCGACACGCCAAGTTTGACGATTCTTTTCGGCGCAAGCTGTTTCAATCCACGCACCCGTGAAGGGTGCGACGTGATCTACCCGGACGATTGGCGGGAGGGGCGGAGTTTCAATCCACGCACCCGTGAAGGGTGCGACAGCCGGGAAAGACCGGCATTTTAGGAGGATTCATGGTTTCAATCCACGCACCCGTGAAGGGTGCGACCACATCGGGAATGATGAGTTTCCCGAAGATGCGGAAGTTTCAATCCACGCACCCGTGAAGGGTGCGACATTCCGCTGGGACTGCAGATCGGTAGCCCCTGCCTTGTTTCAATCCACGCACCCGTGAAGGGTGCGACACACCCAATATGAGCGTAAGCGTCCACTGGTCTGTTATTGCTAGCGGACGCCCCTGAATATATACGGTTCGGTCCTGGTCGGGTCTGGTTTGCCAGAGTCCCTGGTGTTTCTCATCTTCATGAGTGATTCACTGTCGACAT